>Ga0210057_1000133_pt1 | contig 142891 bp, 132 predicted proteins | sample CryGeyCG2114_010_2_FD_183968 | JGI IMG/M metagenome (GOLD analysis project Ga0210057, IMG submission 183968) | Groundwater microbial communities from aquifer - Crystal Geyser CG10_big_fil_rev_8/21/14_0.10 (SPAdes) (version 2) | ecosystem: Environmental > Aquatic > Deep subsurface > Groundwater...
CTCCACAAGGACACCAACCCAGGGAAGGTTGCCCGGCTGGAAGCCCTGCACGCTGAATACGTCACCTACGTGCGCCTTTGTGTGCAGACGATGCTGGGTACTCATCGGCTGAACCTCGCCCGCTCGGGGATGCAGGCGTTCTTCCCACGAGCAATCAACCTCACGTCGCAAATCGAGAAGAACGCTCAGGACCATGCCATTAACATTGTGAGTACGTGGGCAAAAGGCGTCTACGCCCGCAAGATCAAGCCCACGATCACCAACCTCCGACACGAGGGAGACCTGAACGACGAGGACGCCAAGGCCCTCTACACCATCGGCTCTCGGCTGATCTGCCAGCCTTGGAAGTTCATCACGCAAGAGCACCTGGACGCCTACTGGACCTTGCTGGAGACCTATGGTGGGAACCCGCCTTGCGTGAAGGACAGCCTCCCGATGCGGTTGTCCGAGATGACCGCCCGTCTGGAAGGTTCAGTCGAGACGACCCATGCTGATTTCTGGCTCCGGGTATCCAGTCTGGAGGCTCGGCAGTCCATCTGGCTACCGTTGGTCGGCAACCCCTACGTCCAGCAGGCTGATCAAGTTGGCAAAGGCATACAGGCCCGAAAGACCAAGGCAGGTCGGTGGCGGTTTGATGTGGTAGAGAAGTCCGCCTGGGAAGTTCCCGAGCCGCCCGATGACGCCCATCGCCTCGGGGTGGACGTTGGGCTGAACGTGTTGGCGGCCACATCGGATGGCTGCCTCTACGGAGAGCACGTCAAGCCGAAATTCGACCGGCTCTACGAACGGATCAAACACCTGCGGGCGAACCGTCAGCGTCAGGGGCTCAAGGAAAACTCACCACGGCTTGACCGTCTGGAGTCCCGCCTGAGTGGACTGGTCAAGACGGAAACGGGTCGGATCGCCAACCGGCTGGTGGCGAAGCACCCGGATACAGTCTTCGTGATTGAAGACCTGGATCTTCGAGGCTGTCGGGGACAAAAGAGGTTTGCCTACCTGGCTCTTCAGACAAGCCTGGAGAGGAAAGCCCCGACCGAGAAGGTCAACCCAGCATATACGTCACAGGAATGCCCCTCGTGTGGCTACGTGAATCGGGGAAATCGCAGTGGGACAAGATTCGTCTGCCGTTCGTGTGGACGAAAGGCTCACGCAGATTGGGTGGGAAGTTCTGGTGTGCTGAGACGTTCTCAGGACGAACGCATCGGGACTGATGATCGCCCATCGAGCGTGAAACGGGTGCTGAGAGAGCGATACCGGACAGCACGGGACAGTTTCTCGGGATCTGGGCGGCTTTGCCAGTCGTCATCCTCGCCCCCACCGTTGGGCAGGAGGCTTACTACCGAGGGAACTCCGTCGGGAGACATCGGCACAGCCTCGAACTCGGTGCCTACTCAAACTTCGAGTAGGTTCTGAGGAACGGTAGAACCACTCCTCCACCTCACGGACGTAGGCCGCCTGCTTGGCGTAGTCGAACACCCCCTGCATGGTCTGGAGGTTGTGGGCACGGTCGGCCAACTTCACGACCGAAGCCGTGGGGCACTTGGCCAACTCGTCGAAATAGAGGTTGTAGTCCTTGACCAGGCCGTTCGACTTCTTCGACAGCCGCCACACGATGTTGGCCAGGTCCCGGCCGAAGCGCTCCTCCAGAGCTTCCCGGGTCACGGCGGAGCCGTGGTCCTCCAACACATCATGCAGGAACGCAGCGGCGAGAGCCTGCTCCGGGTTCCGCAGATGCGGATCCACGGTCCGCACGAGGCGGGCGATGGACAACTGGTGGTGGAACCGTGGCGTCTCGCCGTCCTTCCGGGTGCCCTGCTCCAACTGGCGGACGAACTCCAGGGCGTCGGCGGCAAGGTAGAATCCCCGACCGTCGAGGTAGCCCCGCATCACGGAAAGCTGTTTGGTGTGTCGGGCCTGGATCTCGGTCACGCCACCACCTCCTGACCGATCTACCCGGTCAGGGGGGTGAGGTAAAACGGGGCTATCACCCCTCCGAGGGCTGGATCAGGGCTTGGGACGTTTGTGCGGGTTGATCTCGCAGAAGTCGGCGAAGAAGTTGGGAGCCTGAAGGTTCTGCGGCAGGTCGGGAGACTTCGTGGAGACGTACTCCCCGTCGAGCAGGTAACCCCAGTCGGCCGTCGGGTTGTTGTCGAGGCAGACGAGGTGCGTCACCGTGCCGGGCTCGACCGAATCGACGGTGTGGTATTCGTCGTTCGGAAGCTCGTAGGTCTCCCCGGCCCGGTGGGTGATCTGGCGGCTCGCCCAGTTCCCGTCGGTGTCCTTGTACCAGCGGGTCTCGGTGAAACCGCCGTGCAGGATGGTGGATCGCATGACCCGCCACGGGTGGTTGTGGGGCTCTCGCCGAGGATCCGGGGCGTGCCACCAGAGAATTTTCTCGGTGCGCTCCTGAGTCCGGCAGAGGACCAGTTCGGTCTTGTAGGCCCCGAGCCGCCCCTGCTCGTCCCGATCCGGGGTGGGGACGTGGTACGGGGGCTGCTCCCATTGGGCATGAGCCAGCGGGGACTGCGTCCCGATGGTCGTCGGTGCGTTGTCGGACATGAAAGTTCTCCTGCGACTGGTGGTTCTGGTCCAGCTACCCCACAGCATGGGGAACTAAAACTGGTCGGCTGCCTCCGAAGTCTAGTCAACTTTCGGAGTGACGATGCCTCGGGCCAAATGATCGACCCGTTGCAGTAGGGCAGGTAGCCGGTGTCTCCCGGCCATCTGCCTCACCCCAAGAGCGGCTTCTGGTGCTGAAATCCCGGCTGCTGTCACGAACAGCGGTCGGGCACTGACTCCCCGAAGAACCTCCTCTGCGTCGGTTCCAGGGAAAAAAGACTTGGCGACCCCCACCACAGGGACCTTCCCATCCAAGTACTCGAACAGGTGCCGGCCGAGGCCCGGTTTCCCAACCCCCAGGTCCACGTATCCGTCCACGATGATGCACCCGAGGGGGTCAGAGATCAGGTCGAGGATGGCGGTGATGCAGGGGAGTTCTCGTTTGTAGAACGCACCGGGCTCGTACTCGGCGACGTTGGCTACCTCGATGACCCACTCCTGTCGAGCCGGGTTCGACGACCACCCCTCGAACAGGACGGCTGCAACCTTGGCTGCTTTGTCCTCTCCGTACTGGGCGTCGATGGCGATGAACATGAGATTCCTGATGGAACCCTACCCTGCACCAAAGGAAATGACCCTAGAGGGAGTTGAACCCTGCTTCTCCGCCGTGAGAGGGCGGTATCCTACCAGTCGTAGACGATAGGGCCAGATTATTTTGACGTCTTGCAATAGGACTGTTTCTCTACCCGACCTCTCCTTGTTTTCAGGGAGAAGTCGTCTTCCTCTTTGGCGGTTTTACACCCACTGCACCATTTCATGGGGTTAGGATACCCTCTATGGGTTCCCAAGTCAAGCCTTGTCTTGAGGGGCCAGCTAGACGACAGGGACATGGAGCCGGCGGTCGGACTCGAACCGACTGCCTCTGCTTTACGAAAGCAGTGCTCTACCAGGTGAGCTACGCCGGCAGGTTGTGGGCCGTGATTTCGACCACCCTGGTCAAAAACCAGGCGTGGCCCATCTTCTCTTCGATCTTCAGGAGGCGTTGGACCACGGCGTCCACCACTTCCCGTTTGTGGTCGGGGTTCTGCTGGGCAATTTGGGCTCCGAGGTAGGTGAGCCCCTTGACCAGCCGGTCGGTTTTGACTTCGTCGTTGGCCTGCTGGATCAGCCGATCAAAGCTATCCAACTCGGCGCCCCAGTATTCCATCGTGAACATGGCACCTGGACACCTCCTACTCGATCGGAGATGACCATCGGAAGAACACCGTCCCGCAGACCTTGCACCGTCGGTCTTTCGGCCGAGAGCCCCCGACAGGAGTTGAACCTGCAAACCTTCGGTTTACAAAACCGTTGCTCTACCAGATTGAGCTACAGGGGCATCTGAGAGCCGACGGCGGGATTCGAACCCGCTACCTCAGTCTTACCAAGACTGCGCTCTACCTATTGAGCTACGACGGCAGATTGTGGCCTTTCGCTGCGCCCTCGGCCACTGCGGGCTCCAAACTCCCCAGGGTGCGTACTGTGCCCCAAGTTGGACAGCGATTTCGGGTCCAGTTGACCTTCGGGATGGACCCGATTTGGAGTGCGGACGGAGGGAGTTGAACCCTCAATCCTCGTGGGCACTGGGTTTTGAGTCCAGCGTGTATACCGTTCCACCACGTCCGCAGATGACGACCCGTAGCCGGGATTCTGTTCTATGAGCCCATTCGTCTATTGGCCCCAACCCGCCCATTGTGATTAGGCGAGCGTCCACCCCTTGTGGTGTTTTCGCTGACCGGAGAACAACAACTGCATCCCCTGTCGGGTCAGTTCGTGTTCTGTACAAAAAGCTGACAATGAGGGTCGAACCTGCATTAGATCCCCCGACGGGGACTTGACCTGGGGGTACGGGCTCCTCCGTTTCGAGAAACTAATCTTGGCCCGATCTTCGGTGCTCGGGGGCGTCTTCCGCCCTCCCGAACACACGGCGTTCCTGTTGCCTTTCATCTTCTCGGAGATCTTCCGCTTGGTTGCGGCTGACAGCGTGAACCCTCGGCAACTCCCGGCCTCGTTCAGAATGTTGTAACACTTCTCCTTTGATGTTCTGTCCAGCCACGCCTGTTCTTCCGACAGAAGGTCATCCGGTCCCACCCAAGCGAGGACTGTGAAAAGGAACTCCCCCTCGCCGTACTTGTTGTAGGCGTTCTGTAGGGGGTTGTTAGGGTGGATACCTGCCCGGAGCCGGGCTCGGTGCTGGGTAAGCCTTCGGTAGAGGTCTGCCGTGGATCCAATGTACCTTTTGCCCGATGGGGTGTGGGAGATCTTGTAGATCCCGCTTTTGCGGGCAAGGGCTTTGTAGGCCGAGCCGCCAAGGTTGGTGTCTACGTTCACACTGCCAGTTTACGATGTTGCTGTTTGGGTTGCAACCTTTTGAGTACCTGAGAATTGCATCCTCGGAAGTGCAAACGGCTGGTCGGCCTCCTTCCTTCAGCGGTGATGTCCCGAGCTTCCTCACATCCTCCGGGGAGGGTAGTGCGGGCTCTCGGTCGTCGTGCCGGGGAGGGGAGTCGAACCCCTACGCCTGAGCGCCTGGCTCTAAACCAGGTGTGTCTACCGTTCCACCACCCCGGCTCATCGTGCTGGGAGGGGGACTCGAACCCCCACGCCCCCGAAGGGCACCTCGCTTTAAGGGAGGCACGTCTACCTGTTCCGACATCCCAGCGATGCCCGGACCGGGGGTCGAACCCGGACGCCTCGTGAGCGGGGGTCTATAAGGCCCCTGCGTCTACCAGTTCCGCCATCCGGGCTTGCTATCCGAAGTACCTCTCCCACCAGTTCGCTGGGAGTTGCCTCTCCAGCGAGGTCAACTCGGCTGTCAGGACTTTCCCCTCATGAACCAGCCGGTGACAGTTGGGACAGATGTAAGCCAGGTTCTTGTGGTTGTTCGGGTCGTGGACCTTTCTCCCATGGATGTGGTGGATGTCCCCAGTCCCATCGTCCCAACCGCATCTTGAGCACTGGAGACCGAGTCGGCGAAGCAGCTTGCGGCTAGTCCTGGCCGACATGTCCAAGATCGACTTGGGTTTCCGCCCAGAAGCCACCGCTCGCCCCACAGTCTGTTGGTGGGCGACAGAACCCTTCAAAGGGCTGGGCCTTCCCCTCAAGGTTTGGCTAATCCGAGTTTTCCGCTCATCCGACAACACTCGACCCCTCTGGGTGTGGGAGGCGGAGCAGGACAGCGAGCAGTATTTCTGCCGAGGATCCTTGGGGACAAAAAGCACTTCACATTCCCCGCACGGCTTCTCTGGGTAAGGGCGCTTTCTCATGGTCCCCCAGGATAGTGAGCCGAACCGAGGTGTCAAGTGGAGCAGGGAGGACTTGAACCTCCTCGCCTCGTCAGAGGGCCAGATTTACAGTCTGGTGGGCCAGCCAGTTGCCCATCTGCTCCATATTCCAGTGCCCCGATAGGGCTCGAATCCATGTCTCCGGCTTTTCAGGCCAGCGCTACTCCATCTCAGCTACAGGCGCTCCTCCATGTTCCAGTGCCGAGGGAAGGAGTCGAACCTTCGACGCCCAGTTCTTCAGACTGGCGCTCTACCACCTGAGCTACCTCGGCATGAAGTGGACCGAGCAGGACTTGAACCTGCAACACCTGAGATTTCACCTCAGTGCTCTACGCAATTGAGCTATCGATCCATGGAGCAGGCTGCCGAGGAATCGAACCCCGCATACCGCCGGATTTGGAGTCCAGCGAGCTTACCCAGAGCGCAGCCTACAGTGCCGAAGGCGGGATTCGAACCCGCACGCCCGCAAGGGGGCACTGGCCTCTCAGACCAGCGTGTCTACCAGCTTCACCACTTCGGCGTGGCAGGGGGTGAAGGAATCGAACCTCCAGCTTGCTTGTATGCTCGTCGTCGGTTCTCCCCGAGGGGAGAGAGTTCGAGAGCGGGTTCGCAGTTTGAACTGGTTTTGGTGACCAGCTTCCGCCCAGCGGAACCCCCTATAGGTGCCCTTGTTTTCACCTCCACGGGCCGGAGGAAGAGACGGGGGTAGGAGTCGAACCTACTGTGCTTGTATGCTCGGCGCTGATGCTCCCGGCCCCGAAGGGTAGGAGCGAGTCCGTGAGCGGGATCTGCATTTGCAGACTGGTTTACGGCCAGTTGCCCTCCACAGGGCGTCCCCGTCAAAGTTTCTCCCGTTGGGAGAAGTGCAGAAGGAGGGAGTCGAACCCTCACCCTCATAGAGGACTAGGCTCTGAACCTAGCGTGTCTACCGTTTCACCACTTCTGCGTGCCTGACCTGTCCATCCTTCAAAAAGCCCCATTTCACGGGCCTCCCGCATCCCTTTCGCCACCACCAACCAGGCTTCGTGAGGCATGTCCCTGCGGGTGTAGTTGCAGCGGATGCAGGCAGAGATCACGTTGTCCTGTGTGTGCCCCTTCGAGTTGTCGATCCGATCCAGGGTCATCCTGATCCCGTTTTCGCCGCAGTAGGAGCAGCCTTTGGCGATCTCCTCTGCGATGAACTCACGGGTAAGGTCGTTCTCCCGACCGTTCTTCCGATCCGAACGCCGGGTGTCCACCAGGATCCATTTCTCAGTATCTAGTCCCGCTGCCCTCCTTTGTTTCCGTCGCCGTTCCACCCGTTTGGTGGCTTCGGACCCTTCTGGAGTGGCTCTCCACTCTCGACTAGCTTTCGCTTTGCAGTCAAGACAACGGGAGCGGGTGTACCCTTTTCCGTTGGAATTGGAGGTCTCAAGCCGATCTGCCGACCCACATTGACGACAGGTTCTCATAGTGGGAACGTAGCACATTTCTCCCCGTTCCCACAAGCGGAAGGACCGAGGGTCGAACTCGGAAGGCCCTTTCGGGCTCGACGGTTTAGCAAACCGTTGCCATCGCCTGCTGTTGGCTCGCCCTTCCAGAACATGGAGTCCCGCTACCCTCGGTTCTCAGGTTGTCCACCGTGCAGGTGGTTCCGACTCCAATCAGCGGAGAGAGGGGGAGTCGAACCCCCAAGGCCCTCATCAGGCTCAACCGGCTTCCAACCGGGTCCCGTCGCCAATCGGGTTGCCTCTCCAGGCGGGGATGGCAGGACTCGAACCTGCAAATGCTTGTAGGCTCTTCGAGGGTCCTCCCCTGGTCGGGGGAGGGAGTTCGTGAGCAGGAACGCTTACACGTCGGTTTTTCTGACCGATGCCTTTACCAGTTAGGCTACATCCCCATGTTGTCCTCCCCTGGCGGGGGAGGGCAGCGGAAGGAGGGAGAGTCGAACTCCCAAGGCGCTCATCACGCTCGTCCGGGTTCGAGCCGGGTGCCGTCGCCAATCGGCTTGCCCTTCCAAAGTGCGGTCGGGGAGAGTCGAACTCCCACGCCTGTTAGGCACAACGCCCTCAACGTTGCGTGTCTACCATTCCACCACGACCGCAAAGGTGCTGAGGCTGGGTGACCACCAGCACCAGTTGCCGCTCTTCAGTTGTCAAAGACCGCCCCGGGTCCAACGACCCGGAGCCCCCAGCCGGTGCCGGGGTGGTTCCCGAAGGAACTTAAACGACGAAGCCCCCTCGGGCTCTCGGCCGGAGGGGGCTTCGTGAAGCGCTGGGCTGTTACGCCTGGCTTACGCCGATGCCACCTCCGGGCCGTACTCGGACAGGTACGACCACGAGCGGGTAAGGCTCGTGCTTGTCCGGGTCTCGAAGGTGGTAAACAAGCGGTTCACGGTTCTTCTCGTCGTTCAGGGCCGGGCGTGTCCCCGGTGATGGTCACTATGGATCCTCTCGGGACCCGTGTCAACAACTTTTTTCGAGCGGGGTCGATTCCCGCCTTCGCCCCCTTCTACCCCGGCGGGGCCAGAAGTAAAACGGGATGTTCGGGTGGGGGCTGCTGCCTCTGGTGCCAGGCCACTTGGCCGGTGTTCCTTCACCGGCACCCGCACCCTGGACATCTACCCTACCGGCCCGCCCGCTAAAAACGGTCATCTGCCTATAGGCTGGATCCGGTAGCAGCCGGAGGCATCCATGAAGATCAAGCACGAGTCCATCCACCGGGTCGTCAGCGCCTTCTGGGAGAGGCGGGCGGCGGGTCTGACCCTCCAGAAGCTCAAGAAGCTGATGACCCAGCACGGGATCCCGGGGAAGTTCTCCGGCTCGGGCTCCCGGTGGGAGGTCGAGGTCCCCGATGAGAAGGCCAAGAACAAGCTCTTCCGAGTCCTGCCCAAGGACGCCGGCATCGGCGGCTACAAGACGGGCTACGGCGCCTGGGTGCTCCGCCCCGGCTACCAGAGCATGGGCGACTGGAACGACCCCAGCTCCCGGTGGCACTACGGCTCGAAGCTGGCGGCCATGAACAGCTCGGTCTTCGGCCACGACCGCCCCAGCGACATCGAGTTCTTCTTCGACCCCTTCGCCTCCACCGTCGAGGTGGGCATGGGCGGGGAATGGTGGGGCGGCAAGGTCAAGATGGGCGAGAACGTCTTCCACCACCGCAAAGAGCGGGTGGACGAGGCGTACCGGCCGGTCACCGTCCGGGTGGAGAAGGTTGGACACCACCTCCGGTTCGCCGTGATGGGCGGCTTCGGGGGTGGGGCCACGTTCATGCTCGGGTTCAAGGGCATGTTCTGAGGTCTCCGTGGCCGAACTTCACCTCTACGACTTCGACGGGACGTTGTTCCGGTCTCCCCATGTCGAGGGGATCAAAGACTGGTGGATCAGCGACTTCAGCCTGAACCCACCCTGCGTCCCGCTGAAGCCCGGCTCCGAGTGGTGGAACGCTCCGGTCGTCGCCGAGGCCAAGGCCAGCATCGCCAACCAGAACGTCTGGGCAATCCTCGTGACAGGCCGCACCGACCGCTCCGGCTTCCGGTTCCGGGTCCCTGAGCTTCTCCGCCAGGCGGGTCTCCGGTTCGACCGGGTGTACCTCAACTCCATGGGTGGCCAGACGGAGAAGTTCAAGAAGAAGGTCATCTCCGACACCCTCCGCCGGTTCCCCCAGATCAACACGGTCCACATCTGGGAAGACCGGCTGCCTCACCTCGACGCCTTCTGCAAGCACGTCCAGGGGCTCGGGAAAGCCTGTGTGAAGCACCCCATCAAGGTTCGCCCCCACCCCATCCTCTGCGATCCCGAGGAGCTTCAGGACATGGCCGCCAGGGTCGCTTCCAGGTGGGCCGGATGAGGGGGTGTGGCCAATGCGGGTCTGGCTCGACGATGAACGACCTGCCCCCAACGGTTGGACCACCTGCCGGTGGCCCGATGAGGTCATCACCCTCCTGAAAACCGGCAAGGTTCGGGAGATCAGCCTCGACCACGACCTGGGGGATGACCAGCGGGGCACCGGCTACGATGTCCTCAAGTGGCTGGAGGAGCAGGTCTACCGCCATGGTCGCAAGCCCCCCAAGATCTCCATTCACACGGCCAACCCAGCGGCTCGTAGCCGGATGATCCGGGCGAAACGGCAGATCTACCTGCTGTTTCTCAAGCGGAGGTCAGGCCGGGGCCAGCCTCTCGGGTAGGGTTCCAGACCCGGAGGTGATGGTGGGCGACTCCTGAAGAACGGCAAGCCTACGCTGATGCAGAGCGGGAACGCCTGCGTCAACAGGCCCAGGAAATTCAAGAGATCGACCTGAAGCCCTTCGGCGTGGATCTCGACGCCATCGCCCATGAAGTGCTGATGGAGGAGAACCAGAAGCTAAAGTTGCAGGTCGGAACCCTCCACCGGCAGCTTAGGGAGGCCCAGAGCGCCCTCGAAGACCGGGACAAGGTGATCCGCCGACAGCAGGACGAGCTAGAGGTATTGCGCTCCAAAGCCCTCAAAGGCCGCTGGGAGGGAGGGTTCGACCCCTTGTGGGGGTCTGACGTAGAAGACCCAGGGTCCGGGTAGAGTCGCCCTAGAAACGGGGGCTCCTTCAACCCCTGCCCGAGGATACATGAACTACCAGATCGACCTGAAGACAAAAGCCGTCACCGTTCACAAGGGGGCCGAGGCCCGCAAGCGGCTGCTGGAAGGGGCCAAGACCCTGGCCAAGTGCGTGGCCGTGACCTACGGCCCAGGCGGCCGGGTGGTCATGCTCGACCGGGCCGTGGGGCTGCTGGCGACCAAGGACGGCGTGACCGTCGCCCGTGAGATCGACGTAGAAGATCCGGTGGCCAACCTCGGCTGCCAGATCCTCAAGACGGCCTGCATCAGGGTCAACGACGACGTGGGTGATGGGACGACCTCGACGGCCATCGTGTCGGCGGCCCTTCTCGAAGAGGGGCAGAAGGTTATCGCCGGGGGCATGGCCCCCATCGAGATCCTCCGTGGTGTCCAGGCGGCGGCCCAGCGATGCTACGAAGTCATCGAGAGCCTGGCTTCGCCGGTGGAGGACCAGGCCCTTCTCGAACGGGTGGCCATGATCGCCAGCAACGGTGATGTGGAGGTGTCCCAGAAAATGGCCGAGGCGTGCATGGCCGTGGGCAACGACGGCACGCTGACCATCGAGGACGGCAACTCCGTGGGCATCGAACTCCAGTTCAAGGAGGGGATGGAGATCGACCGGGGGGCGGCATCCCAGCACTTCCTCGGGACGCTGAACGAGCGGGTCCTCGAAGGACCCCTCGTGGCCGTCATCGGGGCGGACCTGCGGACGGTGGACGATGTGCGGGGCGTGATGGAGGTCGCCTCCCAGTGGCCCAACCACGAACTGCTCATCATCGCCCAGTCCATCGAAGGTGACGCCCTCAAGACGATGCTGATGAACGACACCAAGGACGTGATGAAGTGCGTCGGCATCAACTCCCCAGGCTTCCACGACAGGAAGAAGGAGATCCTCAAGGACATCGCTGCCCTCACCGGGGCGGACTACGCCGAACCCACCCTCGGGTACGACCTCGCCAACTGGGACCCCGAGTGGTTCGGAGGTCTCCGCAAGGCCACGGTCGAGGCGAAGAAAACGGTGTTCGTCGCCTACGACGAGGCGGAGGAACTGGTCGAGGAGCGGATCAAGCACCTCAAAGCGGAGAAGCGACACGCCAAGAGCGAGTACGATACTGACAAGCTCAACGAGCGGATCGCCAAGCTCTCCGGCGGCCTGTGCATCATGCAGGTTGGGGGCTACACCGAGACGGAGATGAGGGAGCGGCGAGCCCGGATCGAGGACGCCCTCGGTTCTGTCCGTGCCGCCCTGGCCGAGGGAGTGGTTCCCGGGGCCGCCTCGGCCTATCACTACTGCGCCGCCATGCTCCTGCTGGACCTGGATGCAGGGGAGGCCGAGGGCAGCATGGAGTTCATGACCGGGTGGCGGATCCTGGCCAAGGCGCTCCAGAAGCCGTTGGAGGTCATCGCCTCCAACGCCGGGCATCCGTCGGCGTACACGGCTCAACTCCTGCTCGACGGCTACAAGTCCGGTGAGATGAGCCCTTGGCAGGGGTGGGACGCCGAGACCGGGGGCGTCCGCAGCCTCGACGAGGACCCGGCCGTCGTGGACCCCGTGGCCGTCGTGCGCTCGGTCATCGAGGCGTCCACCTCCGCCGCCGGGACGCTGCTCACCGTGGAGGCCAGCCTGTCCAAGGGGGGCTGATGACCGACGAGGAAAAAGCCCGGCGGGACGCTGCTGCGGCCAATTTGTTCGACAACCTCGACCCCAACATGATGGTCGAGCACCTTCTTGAGGAGAACGAGAAACTGCGCCAGCGCAACCTGGACCTTGGGAATCGTGTGGTGGCCGCAGAGACCCGGGTCGAGGAGCAGGGCAGGACCATCACCGTCCTGAAACAACGCTTGGAGGAGGCCCAGCGCCGGGGAGACTGGGACTTCGACCCTATCTGGGATGGGGGCGTTTTAGAGGACGAGGGCGGCGAGTAGATCGGACAGGAGGTGACCTGTGGTCATCGGCATCATCTGGCTCATCCTGTCCATCCTCGGGACCTTTCTCTCGGTCTTCATCCCCTTCTGGCTTCTAGGTAAAGGGTTGACCTGGTTGGGAAAGTGGCCCCAGAGGTGGAGCCACGAACGTCTGTCCCTCATCGAAACTCCGGCGACACCGACCACTCACCGGAAGCGCCGCCATTCCCACCTTCGGCTGGTCCAGTGACGGGAAGCTAGGGGGCCGAGGCCCTCTTGTTGTAGAGTAAACTGGACTGGAGGTCACCGAAGTGCTTCGGAACACGGACAACATCTTGGCGAGGAAGAAGCCAGCGGTACTCCAGCAGTACCGTCGCCGGATGTCCGAACTGGAGATTCCCGAAGGGGTGCGTATCCCCGACGACCCCCGAGAGGCGCTCCTCTTGGGGATGCGTATCGCCCGGCGGCGGGCCTACGAGGACGGCATCGTGGATGGGGTGAACCTGGGTGTCGAGGTCTTCGTGGAGGCCGCCGCCCACTAGGGCTTGCGTCGCAGCCGGACTCCCGGCTTGAGTTTGATGACCATCTCGGAGGGTACGTTCACCACCTCATCGGAGGTGGGGATGGTGACCGTCCTGGCCTGCCTCTTGGTCATGCGGAAGACCCCGAACGGCACCCGGACGTGATCGTCCTCGCTGAGGACGATGAGGATGTCTGGGAGAGCAAAAAGCACGTCCCTGACGGCCTTTTGGCTTTGGCCGGATTGGGCGGCGACCCGCTCCACGAGTTCATCGTAGTGCATCAACTACTCCTGTGCTGCGGCTCGCCCATCCTGCCTGGCCTTCCTCGTTGATCTGCCTATCGGGCTCGCTCGGTAGAGCCTTCCGGGGTCAACAATACCCCGAGTGGGAGGGATTTCGACGTGGAGCGCATTCGACAAGCCCTATTGGCCCTGGCCCATGAAGACCCCTCCGTTCGCCCACGGGTCCTGGCGGTCACTCGGGAGGCTGGAAAGTGGAAGACCCTGCCCAAGGGCTGGGACCAGGGGTCGGTCCAGAAGTTCTGGGAGAGCCTCACCGGGGACAACAAGCACAAGGTAACCAAGTGCATCAAGGAGATGGGGGACAAGGTGGATGACCCGGGAGCTTTCTGCGGATCCCTGGCCGACAAGGTGGATCCCGGCTGGCGGTCCCGTCGGGCGGTCGTCCGGGCCTACTACAAGCGGTCCTTCAACAAGTTCAACGCTCCAGAACTGGTCGCCCAGCTTCTCACCGTCCTCAAGAAGGAGGGTCTGAAGGACGCCGAGAACCAGATCAGGATGAAGAAAGTCCCCGAACTGGTGGAGAAGGCGTGGGCCGGTCGGGAGAAGACCGCTGCCGACATCAGGCCCCTCCTCACAGCCCTGTTCGACTCCGTCCAGCCCTACGTCAAAGACTTCCGGCGCTTCATCCGCACCCTGGCCGAGGGGCTCACCCAGGAGGGCGAGTTCCCTGGCTGGGAGTGGTCTCTGGAGGGTGACCCCAAGGTCACCTCTCAGAGCGATGGAGTAGCCGGAGGACGGCAGGTGGGCGGCGGGTGGCACAGCCCACCCGAGTACGAAGAGGCGCACTACGAGGCCCCCGATGAGGTTGAGGTGAGCCTCAAGGCGAGCCTCCCGTTGCGCTACTGGCCCCGCCTGTTCACCAAGGACTACCGCCACCTCGTCCGTGACCGTGACGGGTTCATGAAGGCCATCGCCGACCTGACCCACAACCGGAATGCCCTGGCCATGCTGAAGAAGTTGGCCAAGGACACCATGAAGTTCACGGCCCGGAGCAACCCGGAGGTGATCTTCGACTTCGTCAAAGACGAGGTCCACGACTGGGTGGACGACCAGGTTCGGGACGGGGCGGGGAGCTACATCGAGGTGTCCTGGGAGTTCGATGACCAGCACACCAAGCTCAAGCAGATCGGCTCCCGGGTCACGGGTAACTCCCTCGATGTGCTCGTTGTCCTGTCCGTCGGCATCAAGCACGAGGGCCAGATCGACTACGACGCCATCGCCGAGGAACGGGCCGAGGCCCGGATGGACGACTACGAAGACCGCTACGACGACCGTTACGCCTCGGGCAAAACGGCCCTGGGCGGCGTCCACCCGCAGGACTTCATCAACGCCAAGACCAAGCAGTTGGCGAAGAGGGCCTGGGACCACCTCAAGAAGTTCCACCCTCGCTGGGAGGAAACGGTGGACCTCCCCTCGAACGTCGGCGGGTTCATCAAGCACCTGTTCTACTGGCTGGGGAACCGGGACGCCTACCAGAAGCTACATCTGTTCTTCGGAAACATGGCGGGCGTGGGGTCGGGCCTCGGGACAGAGGATGACCTGAAGCGGCTGGCCCAGCGAATGGCCGACCAGATGAACGAAGCCGAGGCCGTCGCCGTCGGGATGCTTCTGCTCAAGGCGGCTCGTCGCCCGAGGGCGGCCAAGGCGTTCGAGACGTGGGCTCTCCGGCACATCAACCTCACCCAGCACAGCCCGGACGACACCACATCGCTCAAGAAGCCCGGCGACGTGTTCGAGGAGATGGTCATCAAACTCAAGCCCCTGGCCCAGAAGGCCATCACCAAGGTCAAGGCGGAGAACGCCCAGACCCTCGCTTTCCTCATCGCCGAGGACATCAACTGGCACTCCCTCAACCGCACGGGACTCCTCGGTGGCGGTGACGGAACTGGGCTCCCCGAGGACATCATGTCCTACGTGTCCACCCTCGGTCGGGAACTCGACTGGGGTATGGAGCCTGCGGCGGCGTTCATCGTGGCCCTCCTGCGGAAGGCCGGGGAGAAGGGCTCGGCCTTGAAGGTGAAGCAGTACGCCATCAAGGAATTCCCCGAGAGCTTCGAGGGCTGACCGATGAGGAAAGACGCCAAGGCCAACGTCACCCCGGTCCGCCAGCGGACCCAGTACTCGTGGGAGGACCAGCCGCTGGGGCAAGTACCTGATCACAAGATCGCCGCCAAGCTGGGGTGCCGGAGGCAAGCCGTCATCGAAGCCCGGCAACGGCGGGGGATTGCTGCATTCGACTCGACACGGGCCAGCAAAGGCATCAGGTGGGACACGGTGCCCTTGGGCACAATGCCGGACACGGAGATTGCCAAAACGCTGGGCGTAGCAACCCCGGTCGTGTTCAACGCCCGTGAACGCCGGGGCATTCCTCCATTCAAGGCCCGATGTACGGATGTGGCGTGGGATGACGTGCCTCTTGGGGAGTTTCCCGATGCGGTGTTGGCAGAGTTTTTGGGGGTGTCCCAGCCTACGATCACCCGACACCGCAACCGCCTGGGCATTCTCCCGTCCAAGGCCCGTTTCATCACGACGGAAGGTCAAGCAGCAAGTAGCTACGGTGAGGCACTCATCGACTTGTACTGGCACGAACAAGGGGTGGACCACGATTTCCAGGTTCAGGTCGGCCCCTACGTGGCGGACTGGGTACTCGGGGACGGAACCATCGTGGAGTTTGCAGGGTTCATCGAAAGTCGGGCTTTCGGGGAACGTTACAAGGATCGGCTTGACCAAAAGATCGCCTACTACAGGTCCATTTACCGGAAGGTGCAGGTCATTTACCCAAAGGATTTGACCCACTTCCGCCCCAAGGGGGCACCTGAAGTGTCCCAAAACAGCATCTCAGGGGACATCAACTGGTCTGATCAGCCCCTCGGAAAGATGTCGGATACGGAACTCGCAAAACATCTCGGAGTCACGCAGACAACAGTGACCAGGTGGCGGACCATCTTCGGCATCGCCCCCTTCTGCTCGCCTGATCGGGATTGGTCCACCATTCCTCTCGGAGAGGAGCCTGATCCCGTCATTGCTTCTCGCCTCGGGGTGAGCAAAGAAACAGTTCGGCGTGCAAGGCTCGCCCTCGGCATCCCCTCATTTCGGAGCAATCATCATGCAGCGTGAGGCGAAAGCAAACGTGGTGCCTGTCAGGCAAAGAAGCCAATTTTCTTGTATGGCTTCAAGTCTGGCCATGTGCTTGCGGGCCAACGGGCATGAGGTCACCGAAGACGAGGTGAACGCCGTCATGGGTGCCAGGCCCATGAAAGGTGCCTCCTGGGAGCAAGCTCTCGCCTGTGCTCAGCACTACGGCTGCCGGGCAACCCTCACGATGCCCGCCACGGTCGAGCAGTTGAAGGCGTGGACCGACCAGGGCGTCCCCATCATGATCGCCTGGAATCCCGAGGGACGGGACTGGTCTCACGCCTCGGTGGTCTACGACGTGGACGATGACGGGAACGTCTGGGTGGCGGACCCGAACATTCCCGACCCCTCGGAGACGGTCAGGGTCGTCCCTCGGGCCGATTTCTACAAGAAGTGGTTCGAGAAGTGGCCGAACTACTTGGTTCGCCGTCCGGCTTGTGCCATCGAGCGGGAGGTCTCCGAGATCGGCACCCAGATCATGCCTCGGGCCTCGGATGACACATCGGCGTTCATCCCCTTCTCGAAGGCGGCATCCAAGGCCCCGTCAGACGCCACCAAGGTCCCTGGAACGAAGTACTGGGTCTCGAAGGAGCCCTCCAAAGGGCCGATTCGGGGGCAGAAGCCCCAGTTCAAGATCTACAACGAGCACGGAGGCGTCGTGGGCGGATCTCCAGACCGAGACAAGGCCGTCGAGAAGGCCAAGAAGATGGCGGCCAGCAAACTCCGCTGGGACATGAACGCCAAGGAGCACGGCCGCCCCGTCTGGAAGGCCCCCTCCCCGAACAACGACGGCGAGTACGTCGTTCAGGAGTACGCCGACAACAAGATCCGCTGGATTCTCCGGCAGCCGGGCAGCCCGTCGGGGACGGGACATGCGGGGGCGTTCCGAAGTTGGGAGCGGGCCGCCAAGGACGCCGAGGACCACGCCAACTCGAAGGGCCGATGGCGGGGTCGGACCGCTGCGGGGGTCACGGTCAAAAAGCTCCCGAACGGTGACGTGGTCGTCAACGCCGGACCGGCCTACAAGCGGTCCACCCTCATGCTGCTGGAGAAGGCGGGTTGGGACCGGCGGCTCATCCGTGACCAGTGGGGCTCGTGGATCCTCCCCAAGAAGACGGTCGCCTCGGTGGACGAGGTGGTTCGTGCCCTGTCGGGAGTCGATGCCGAGCTTCGCCGGGCTGCCAAGCGGGTGGCCAACGCCTTCCGTGACCGCCAAGCCTACGAGGTTTTCGTGGACAACAAGGGGTATGCCCACGATGACGAGGGCAACTCCTGGTTCGTTGGCCCCCAGTACGCCGGGTACACGGGGCACCCGAGGGGGCTCCCCTCGCCGGGGAGGCAGCGGCCGACCTACCGTCCTCGACCTGCTCCCTCGGCCCCAGCATCCTTGGGGCCAGATGCCAAGAAGTGGCTGGAGATCCTCGACGCCCTCTTGGCCGTGCGGCAGGATCGGTTCATCCAGTCCATCCGTGACCAGGTGGCCCGTGGCCGAGGACTGTCCGACGCCCAGTTGAAGGCAGTGAGGCAGAACCTCTACCGCAACCGGATGAAGGACAAGGCCGACTTCTTCCGCACGGCCGCCGAGCGGGTGGCGGAGGCGCACATGGCTCGGGCCAAGAGGAAGAACAAGCCCCTGTCCCTGAAGGACAAGATGAAGATCGACCGGACCAAGCCGAAGACTCGGAACGAGGTCCAGAAGGCGCTCGTCGAGCGGGGCTCCGGCGGGGCGGGGCATCACCACACCCGGGACCGGGATGTGGAGAAGGGCCGGTCCCGCAAGCCCAAGCAGGACTGGGACAAGGAGTCGGGCTACAAGGGCAACCCTGGTGGCGAGGACATCTACCCCTACGAGATCGACCACGGCTACGACGAGCCTTTGGCCGGAGGAACCGACGTGATGCGGCGGCTCCAGAACCAGTACCTCCACGAGCAGGGGGATGTGGTTCCTCAGCGGCCGGAGAGCCCGAAGGTCGCTCGGTACAACTTCGATAGGGCATCTCTGGGTGAGACTGCACGGAGGGTCGCCTCCGATTGGTTGACCCGGCAGGAGAACGACTGATGAGCAAGAGCACGCTGGACCAGCTTCGGAAGATGGCCTTGGACGTGACGGCCAAGATCCCCCTCAAGGTCAAGGCGGGGACCAGGGTGGTCGTGAAGGCCAATCCGGCCTCTCGGATGCTGTACTCGGGCGGCCTGCCGGAGGATGGCTCGGCGGGGACGGTCACGCCCGTATCCCTCGGGTCCACCAAGCGGACCTACATGCCTGGCCCCGGCGGTGGGCTGGTCTATGTCAAGTTCGACAGCGGCACGTTCATGGGCGTCTCCCCCAACGACCTCGACAAGGAGCCCAAGGGGAAGAGCGCCTCAGACCCGATGGCTCGTCTGCGGGACCTCCACACGGCCTGTGGCTGCGGCGGAGACGAGCAGATGGCCCGGTTCGAGGAGGGCAAGCCCGCCGACCCGATGGAGCACATGGACCCCAGCGACCGGGGGAAGTGGATGCAGCACCACGGCAAGCCTCCCGGTGACGAGAAGGGGGCCGACATGGGCCTCGACGAGATGATGGGGGGCCGGAAGTGGGATGGGGACAAGACCAAGCCCGACCGCAAGCCCTACTGGCCCGGCAAGCGCAAGGAGATCGGCGAAAAGCCCCTCGCCGGGCAGCCTGGTTCCCCCGAGCGGAAGCGCTACAACGACTGGTGGAGGGACAACTTCTGGAACGCCAAGTCCGCCGACGGGATCGACGCCCTGGCCTACCTCGACGACGAGACCGTGGACGGCATCCTGTCCGAGATCCTCTTCGACGGCGAGTTCGCCGGGCGCAAGTGGGATGGGGACAAGACCAAGCCCGACCGCAAGCCCTACTGGCCGGGGAAGCGCAAGGAGATCGGCGAGAAGCCCCTGGCGGGCCGCCCCGGTTCTCCCGAGCGGAAGCGCTACAACCAGTGGTGGAGGGACAACTTCTGGAACGCCAAGTCCGCTGATGTCCTGGCCGATCTCGCCTTCCTCGACCAGAACGTCGTTGCGGATGTGATGGCGTCGGTCGAAGGTGCCCCGGCCATCGGGGAGCCGGGGACGGTCGAGCGTCAGGCGTACTCGGCCTGGTGGACGAGGAACGTCCTCCCCCGCAAGGAGGCCCACGACCGTCAGGCAGCCCAGGATGCCCTCTCCACCCTGCGGTACGCCGACAGCCAGATCGCCAAGACCATCCTCTCCCAGATGGGTGGTTCCCGTCGTCTCCAGATGATGATCGGGGCCAAGAACTTCGTCGCTGGGCCGAACTGGGTGTCGTTCAAGTGGCCGAACAAGCAGCGCTCCAAGGGGAACATGCTGAAGGTCACCCTGCGGGGCGACGACACCTACGACATGGAGTTCCTCAACGCCGCCGGGTACAACGCCAAGGTCGTCAAGAAGCACAGCGGGGTCTACGCCGAAGACCTCGTGGGCATCTTCGAGCGACAGACAGGGTGGTATCTCCGGCTCGGGCGAAGCCTGTTCTCCTCCGAGGGCTTCCGTCGGTTCTTCGCCGAGGACAGCGAAGTCGTGAAGTTCGCCGATTCCCTGTTCGGGGACAAGGAGGCCGACTGGGAGACGGGCAAGAAGATCGAGCCCCCCATCACCGGACCCGGGAAAGGGAAGGGCGAGGGGTCTGATGTCCCCGACGGCGAGGGCAACCAGAAGAAGCGGGCCGAGGAGCGCATCGCTTTCCGCACCCGGTCCCAGCCTCGGATCGCCGTGGACCTCTGGGTCGCCGTCTCTGGTGACCGTCTCCTCGGTGCCACCGATGCCCAGAACGGCAAGGACAAGACCGGGTGGAAGGACGTGCAGCGGACCCGCAAAGCCCAGTCTTTCGAGATCGTCCGGGCCAAGGGCGTCCCCGACAAGGTCGCCGAGCAGATGGTTGACTTCGGAGCCGGGGACCCCAAGACCTCCGCCTGGAAGGACGAGAAGACCGCCTTCAAGGCTGTCTCCAAGTACCTCCCCCAGGGGACGGGCAAGAAGGCCGAGGATGAGGGAACCCCGAAGGAGGCCGCCGGAGGGCTCTACGGGTTCCCGAAGGGAGTACAGGGCGACTGCGACGCCGCCGCCCGTCGTGTGGCCAAGGAGGCCGCCCGGATCGCCAAGGCCGCCTATGGCAAGGATGCCCGAGTCTCGGACTTCCTCTCGGTACACACCAAGCGGGGCAAGAGCCTCTCGGCCAAGGCCCTCGTGGCTGCCCTTCAGGAGATGGGTCCGAAGCTGGCCTCCGGCGACAGCGCCGAGCGGCTTCAGGAGCTTCGTGAGGCCAACGGCACGAAGGAGGCGGCCACGGACAAGGAGGCCAAGTACGGCCTCTACGGCTACCGCCAGAAGACCTCGAAGTTGGGTCTGGCCGCCTGCTCGGAGCTTCGGCACGAGGCGGGTCGCATCGCCACGGAGCTTCACCGTCGGCGGCACGACAAGCACGCTCGGATCAACGAGTACCTAAAGACCCACTGCAAGGAGGCCGGGTGCCACTACAGCCGCCTCCTGCTCGACGGCTACCCTGCGGCGGACATGAAGTTCGCCGCTCTCCAGCCCCCCGGGTCCATCGACGAGTGGCTGGCCTGGGAGGACTGACATGGCCTCATCCGCACAGCGGGTCGCCAACACATGGCTTCGCCGGAAGGTGGCCCTGAACGTCTGGCAGGACCGCCAGGTCTCCCCCAAGGGAGTCCGCTACCCAAAGTCCAAGTGGGACAAGGTCGGGCCGGAGTCGCCAAGCCATTCGACTGGGCGACTCCGGCCCCGAACATGGGCGGGACGTATCCCGAACCCTGGCGGGTCGCACATGCGGACCGGGCGTTGGCCTGGCTGAAGCGGATGTTCCCGAGCTACAAAACCCTCTACACCGACCATTACTCGGACAAGTACCGGGGGCGGGAGCAGATCTGGGTAGGTGACCGGGACAACCGGGACCGTCAGGCGCACTACACCCGGCTGCTCGTCATCCACGACGAACTCAAGAAGTCCGGGTGGCCGGTCCGGCGGAGTCGGGACGGCTCGTACCTGCTACTGGTGGACGACCTCCCCCGTGATGTGCTGCGCTGAAGGGAGGCCCAGCCCGTGCTCAACGGTTCGGACATCCCTGAGAGCAGCATCCGCAGGGTAGCGGAAGCCTTCCTCGAAGGAGAAGCTCTGGAGAAGGCGCTTGCCAAGGCCGAGGGGCTCCTGCCCACGAGCCTACGGCAGCGTCTCCGCCATGCGTTCACCGTCCGAGGGCTCCCTTTCTTCGAGTTCTACGTCCGGCTCCGCCGGTTCCGCATCGGGGAGCCCGTACCCGACGACATCAAGCAGCAGTTCCGCCGGGTCGTGAACCGTCTCATCCAGGTCAAGAGCCCCGTGGACAAACGGGTACTCAACCCCGTGGTGGTCAACCAGATCGCCGAGGCCCGGGTCATCCTCAACGTGCTGCTCACCCGGCTCCTGCAAGGCCGCACCGACGACCGGATGACCTGGGTGAAAATCAACTCCATTTTCGTCCCCCTCATGGTCGAGGTCGCCAAAGACAAGGGGGTCTACCTTCGAGCGATCCAGCGAGACCCGGAACGGTGGTCCACCTTCCGGCGGATGTCCGACAAGCAGGAGGCCGTCGAGAAGCTCAAGGACGAGGACCCGGAGAGCTACGCCCAGATGGTCACCAGGGGCGAGGCTCTGGCCCAGATCGACGAGGGCATCCAGCAGAGCATCGCCGACGCAGGGATGACGGCTCGGCGGGTGCGGGTCATGGGACGCCCAGTCCACCTGGGGAAGGACCCCGTGACCGGAGAAGAGCGGGTCTTCGACCGGGACGGGGAGGTGCTCCCGGTCGATGACTTCATCGAGAAGCGCCGCAAACAGGAGGAGTTCCGGGCGAAGCTGTACCGGGCTCCAGCCCAGATGGAGGTTCCGCTCTCGGACATCCGGCTGATCGACGACGAGGACATCGACGCCCTTCCCGGCGAGGTCGAGTGGATGTCCATGACCGACGACAAGGCCAAGGTGGCCCGTCTGACCCGCATCTACGCCACCAAGAAGAAGCCCGTCTTCATCTCGGAGCCTGATGGCCTGCGGGTCGAGCACGTCCGGGTCATCGTCTCCGGGCGGTTCAAGGGGGTGTACCTCGACGACATGGTGAACAGCCAGGGGAGGATGATCGAGGGCACGGCCTACACCTTGGAGCAGGCCACCGGGCGGGAGTTCAAGATCCCGGTTCGCCGTGACGTGGGCCAGCGGGAGCCCTACGTCACCGCAGCGGATGTCCCGACCACCTACCAGGACTCCGAATCTGGCAAGGAGGTCACGGTCAAGGAGGAGAAGCTCTTCATCAAGGTCCCCGGGACGAAGGAGTTCACCGAGATCCGCAACGCTCTACGCTCCCTCGCCTGCAACACAGGGTCGAAGACCGGATGCGTGCCCTCCATCAGCTATCACCCCGTCAAGGGTTCTCGTGCGGCGTGCTTCTACTTCGACCCCAAGGACTATGGCACCATCCGAGACGCCTGTGGCGGGATGAGCCTCTCCAAGGGGGCGCTCGACCGACTGCGGGTCTATTTCAAGGATCTGGCCCGTGCCGAGCAGGCCGCTGCCAAGGAGAACCTCGGGTTCTACACGGCGGAGGCCCTCGGCGGATTCAAGGTCGTCAAAAAGGACCGGGACACCGACGAGATCAGCAAGTTCGACCTCCTGGTCAAGCAGAAGCAGGCCCTCGCCTGGATGGACGCCAAGGGGAACAACGGCGTCTGCGCACTCGACACCGGCGTCGGCAAAAGCCTCACGGCCATCGCCATGATGCAGAAGCTCCGCAGGGATGGGATCACCGACCCAGATGCGAGCTACCAGACCCCCTCGGGACGGACCGTGAGGACCAACGGCCGGTTCCTTTTGGTGACCCCGGGGGACCTCAAGGGGAACTTCCCGAAGGAGATCCGGGGCTTCATCTCGGAGCCGACCGACTTGCTGGACATGCTCGACATCGTGTCCTACCACGAGTTCGGCAAGGCGGCTTCGGGCAAGGTTCCCACGTCCCTGCGAGGCAAGCGGTTTTGGAGGGAGCGCTCGGTCCTCCCCCCGTCCCGCCTGGCGGCCGGGGGCAAGGTCTGGGACATCCAGTTGTACGCCGCCCTCTTCTTCGACGAGGCCCAGAAACTCACCCTGACGAAGACGGGGAACGTCACCAACCTGACGAGCCCGACGATGGCGTTCCAGGCCGCCAACATCTACCACCCCCGCAAGATCTTCCTCACGGCCTCGCCGATGGAGAAGGAGCCCGAACAGGCGTACCTGTTGGCGGCGATGGCTGGCAACCAGCCTCTCGCCGGGAAGTCGCCCGAAGCCGAGCAGAACCGCATCAAGATGCGGAGGTTCATGGAGCGGTTCACCGAGCGTGTTGGGGGCCGGATCGTGGGCGTGAACCAGGACCCGGCGGTGAAAGCGGAGCTTCACCAGTGGGTGAAGAGGAACATCTTCTTCGCCGACAAACGCAACGTCGAGGAGTTCACCCTGCCCGAGGCTCGGGAGGAGACGCTCACGGTCACGATGCACCCGCAGGTGGGGGCCGCATACCGGGCGACGACCAAGGGCTTCGCCAAGATGCTCGGGGCCATCGCCACCAAGGTGAAAGAGCGGGGGTCGGCCGCTGGGGACGCCAAGCAGCGGGAGTTGGACCAGGCGTTCTTCGGTCAGAAGATGCGGCCGGTGATGAAGCTCCTGGGTGCCCTGGCCAACTACCCGGACGAGGCCCTCCGCCAACTGGCGTTCATGAAGCGGACGGACTCGATGCCGGGGCAGGTGACCAAGGAGGGTGTTCCGGCTCCGGTCCCGCCGGTCCTCAAGACCGTCCTCAAGAACATCCCCTGGGACTGGGACGAGTTGGAGTGGGTTGCCGACGATGTGTCCCAGGCTGGCAACCCGAAGCTCAAGGCGGCCGAGGAACTGGTTTGGGCCAAGCTCGACCAGACCGACGGCGGGAGCCGAGCGCTCGTCTTCGCCGACGACAAGAAGCTCTGCGAGCAGGCGGCCTTCCATCTGGCAATGCGGGTCCCCGGCCTGCACGCCATGGCCACCAACGATGTCATCACCATCTTCAGCGGCTCCGGGGCCATCCCCTTCGTGGAGTTCGACATGGACTTCGACGAGGTGGCCCGCATGTTCCGTGGGGATGAGAATCAGGCCCGTGAGGCCATCGCCCAGCACGAAGGCAAGAGCCGGTTGCCGGTCCCGTTCGGACCCAAGGCGTACCGCAAACACCCCGGGCTCCCGGCCCACAAGCTCTACAACGTCCATTACAAGGCTGACCAGTGGCAGCAGTTCGTGCTCAAGGAGGTCGTGACCCCCAACCAGCGGATCCGCACATGCACCCTGCTGGGCTCGACCTACCAGTTCGGGCACAACCTCCAGGCGTTCGACCAGGTCATCCACCTCGACCGCAACTCGTGGAACAGCGAGAACATGAAGCAGCGGACGGCTCGTGCCTGGCGTCAGGGCCAGGAACAGCCGGTGGACGTGACCACCATCGACGCCGTGTACAGTGAGCGGGACGACCACACCGACACGGACTCCACGCTCGACGAGATCCGCCGGTGGTTCCAAGAGATGGAGGGTGATCTGTTCGACGCCATCATCAAGGAGGCTCAGGGCGTCGAACTCGGCAAAGAGTGGTACGAGATGGCCCAGAAGTCCGCCAGTTTCATGCGGGTGGACCGTGAGGTGCTCGAGCTGATGGCCTCCCCCTTCGTCAGCCGGTCGAGGACATGATGGACGGCCCGAAGACCATTCCCGAGTGGGAAGCCTACATCGAGGGGCTCGACCGCACCGACCTGTGGTCGCAGTGCCGGGCCGCCAACAGCTTCCCGTTCACCCGGAAGCTCCAGGCCGAGGGGATGACCATGGGGCAGATTGAGGTGGTCCTCACCTTGTTCGCCCGCCGGATGATCGAACTTGAGGTCAAGCTCCCCGAGGGAGGGGCGTTCGACCTGCACCACCTCGTCGAAAAAGATCCCCTGTCGTTTTAGTCCAGACGACCCTTCTGTTGAAGATGAGAAGGGCCGGGAGACATCTCGGTCCTGGGGCCGACGGGGAAGACGCCCCCGGCAGAACCGCCCCCTAGTACCCTGGGGATGCCTAGGCGAAAAGGGGCGGTGCTCACCGGGGGTGGTCCCCCGAAGGTCTCGAACTAGACGAAGGCGTCCCGTCCAACCTGGCGGATCGCCCGACGGGCCTCTTGGAGCATGGTAGCGGCACGATGCGGGGACACACCTTCCTTCTCGGCGATCTCCTTGACGGAGCACCCGTCGAGGATCTGCATCCGCAGGAGGCCGACGTACCGCTCGTAGGCGTGGGGCTTGGAGGCCCGCATGGCGTCCTCCAGCCGGGTCCACAGCCGCTCGAAGGACAGGCGCTCGGTGAGGAACTCGGCCGGGTTGGTGGTGTCGTCGTGGACATCCAGAAGCTCATGGCCCTCGGACATCTCGATGCCGGGCGTGAGAATGCCCATCTGGGGCGGACTGCCCTCCTTGTAGCGGCTGCGCTCCTTCTCGGTGCGGGCACCGAGCATCTCCCGGGTGACGGGCTCCGTCCCGGCATCACGCACGTCGGTGTACGCCGAGCGGACGGCGTAGGTGGCGATGTGCGTGTAGGAGATCTTCTGCCCCTGCTCGATCCGCTTGCGGAGGGCATCCCGGCGAATGAGCCGCAGGAAGCACTGCTGGACGTGGTCCTCGATCTGGTCCATCGAGGCAGAGATGGGGCACTTCTTGGCCACGGCGGCCTTCATCATGGCCATGAGCCTCGACTCGGGCTGGCCGGGCTTGGGGGTCAGGTGCTTGGTGAGCCAGAGGGAGGTGGCGTTGGGCTTCTTCCGCTCCTTCTTGGGCTCCTGGGACAGGAACTTGGCCTGTTTGACCCCCTCCTCGGTGAGCCCCCACCAGCCACGACGACCCTGCGGGTGGTCGCTGGGGATGGTCCTGGCCCCCTGCTTGGCCCGCATCTTCCGGGCGTAGGACTTGTCGAGGTTCTGGAAGCGGTACGCCTCGCCGATGCTCCGGTCGAGGCCCTTCGGCTTTTGACGGCGGGTGCGGACCCACTCCTCGGGCAGGTTGTCCGGGTCGAACCCCGCTTCCCGCAGGATCTCGCCACGGAGGGCGTCATCGAGCTTCACGAGGACGTAGGGCTCGAAGTTCGTCCGGCGACCAAGAACCTTGAGGACGGGGTGGTAGAAAACGCTGAGGGTGGGAACAGGAACAGGGCACAGCAGACGTGCTGATGTCGTCACGAGCGACCTCCCTTGGGTGCCAGGGGCACCTTGGTTGCGTTGCCGTCCGTGACTGGGACAAGTGCTACTTCGAGCGGGTCGGGGTCACGGACGCCGAAGGAGACTATACCAGGACCCCAACCCCTACAAGGGGTATCAGACCTATTTTTGACCCCCACGCCGATTTTTCTTGACTTATAGTCGAATCGGCTATATCTCGGTGACGGTGAGGCTGGACAGCGGCCTCGGTTTGGACTCTATAGCCGTGCTGGAACAGGAGCCGTCGATGCCCGTGGAGTCGCAGATGAACGCAAACCTTCCCGAGATCCTCGCCGCCCGGAACGTGGCCCGTCAGCGTGCCCGGACGGCGTCCGAAGGTCCGTCAGCGGCCAAAGTGGCCGAAGCGTGGCTGGAGAAGCAGGCGAACACGGGGTACGACCACCTCGTCCGCTGCTTCCTGCTCGAAGGCGCTGCGGGCGTCCGGCCCCGGACGTGGGCGAACCAGAGCGCCAGGGCGAACCTCAAGAAGGCGGAGGCTCGGCTCAAGAGCGAGCACCCCAACATGGACGACGCCTGGTTCACCACCAGGGACACGGGGGCCTGGAAGGTGCTGGAGAACCGTGTCGGGAAGGTCTTCCGCCAGTTCGGGCTCGACGACGACGAGCGCCAGGACGTGCTCCACCGGGCGCTCTACGGGCTCACCGTGGACCTCTCTCAGGGCAAGATCCCCCTGTGGGAGGCCGCCCACAGCCACCTCAAGGACGGGATGTTCGAGGGCCGAGAGACGCCCATCACGGTCTGTGCGGGGCTGGCGGGCAAGTGGTTCCACCGCAAGGCCCTGAGCGAGGCTGGCACCCTCAAGCGGCGTGAGCGCCAGCGGGGCCAGGAACTCGACGTGTACGAGCACGGCGACCGGGTCGAGGATCCCAGCCAGGGGGGCAAGCCCTTCGGTCAGGTGTTCATCGACATCATCACCGATCCGGGCCATCCCGTTGGCCGCAAGATGAGGAAGTTCATCTGGAGCACGTACCAGGATGTGGCCCCACGAGAGAAGGCCATCGGCGACCTGTTTTTCGGTTACTTTTTCCGAAAAGGAAAGTTCCCGAGCCGTACTGAGGTGGGTCATCTGTTGGGGATGGATATCCCCAAGCCGGGTCAGAAGTCCGACCCTACGACCCTCTCAAGGACCAACGTGTGGAACGCCCTGAACAAGAAGATTCTCCCCCGCCTTGGAGTGGAGTGGAGGCGTAGGCCGAAGCTCCAGCGTGAGGTCGAGGAGGCCGTGCGTGCCCTCGGAGGGGGTGACCCAGAAGGGTCAGAGTTGGAGTCCATCTTCTCCCCGGAGGATCTGATGAAATTCGCCCGGATCGACAAGGAGGTCTGCGCCATCCTCCACGGGCCTCCCCCTGTCCGCTGATCCACCGCCGGTCAACAAGACCTTGACAGCCAGGCGATCCTGGTTCATGTTCCTTGGGTTCGACCTTCTCCCCTCGGGGAGAAGTGCCAGCAACGCCCGATCCTGAGCTTCCAGTAGGGAGACAGCAAGCGGGGTCCACCAAGCCGGGTTCGATCCCCCGGGGAGGTGCTTGGTCTGGTGACCGGGAAACCGGGACGGAAGCCGTTGAGTTGAGTGGACGCCGTCAGGTCGGATGAACGCTCTTTGATTCGAGAGACCGCCCCCTGAAGCTCATCCCCGAGACCTCGGGGGCGGAGGTCACACCTCGGAGTGCCTAACCCTCCCTCGGGAGGTACGGCCCGTGGAGGAAGTTCTCGGAGAGGGGGTTCATCTCTCCGGTCAAGGATGGTCCTCCTCGTTCCTTTGGGGTTCTTCTTCCTTGGGTGGATCGATCTTTAGCCCCTGGAGGGAGTCCGAAGGACGACCGTTTCCAATGATGCTCGTAGTGGATAAGCAGAAGGCGGTCCACAAAAACCTAAACGTACCCTCGGTGATGTTCACCTTGCCCGAAGTGTACCCAGAGGCCGCCGGGACCCTAAACTTCGAGAACCTGACCGTAAACTTCACCAGAAGTCCCCCTCTGAAACCGAAAGTTTCAGTCCCCTGACGGGAAACTCCGATGGCTGGCTAGTCCTCCTATACTTCTGGTTGGAGTAGAAGGAGGACGGGATGCCTTCCCAGAAGAGTTACCTGGAGCAGGTCGAGGTCATCGCCATCGGGATAGCCCACCTGCTGTTGGGGAAAGCGAAACCGATCTTCCCCACGACTACAAGGGCGCATCCGAGCTTCTGGGTGACGGTCCACCTCCTACCTGAAGGAGCCCTGTGGCCGGGGGCAACCCAGCACTTCCCCCACCGAGTTCGTTGGGACATCTGGGACAACGTGGTGGTCCCCATCCTCCAGAACGAAGACCACCAGTTCCTCCCGAACAACGGGGCTGATCGCAACTGGAGGCAGGTCGCCCTGCTGGATGCCGGAGCCTACGACCAGATCGTGAGCAATCTCCAAGAAGCCCTGATTGCGGGCTACAAGGAGAAGGGCTACCTGCCAGCGGATCCAGCACCGTCCATCCCGTTCGTCTCCCCTCCCTCGGAACCTGGTGGCCCTGTGGACCAGACGCCCGAGGTGGATGAAGAGAGCGAGACCTACGCCCGGTACGATGGGGACGTGGAGCCCCCCATCTACATCCGGTTCGACATGGAGATCTCGTGAGCCAGCAAGCCGAGGACAAGGACAAGGACGTGGTCTGGATGCACTGCCGGGCCAAGCCGGACAACCAGATCGACGCCCACAAGCCCTGTCAGGGCAATCAGGCCAAGGTCGTGTTCCGCAAGCCGAGGTCCATGATGCAGGGGGGTGGATCGATCACCCGCTACCGCTGCCTGACCTGCAACGGGGTGTGGCACATCACCCTGTAGGTTTTTAGTCCGGGCGGGTTGCCGGTAGATGAGGTGACAAGGAGATCCTCATGGACCGCCAGTTCGACCAGATCGCCCGGCTGTTGCTCCTCCAAGGAGCGTTCGACCTACGCCCTATGTTCCCCGGGACCAGAGACCCGGCGACCTACCTCCGCAAGCTGCGGGATCGGGTTCTGCCTGAGCAACCGGGGATCCATCCCACCTGGTTCACCGAGAAGGACACGGGCATCTGGACCCGTGTGCGGAAGCAGGTCGAGGCCATCCTCGGCCGGACCGAAGAGGCTCACGATCTTCTCGTAGACTTCCTGTTCGGGCTCCAGGCGGACTTGGGGCGAGGCCGGATACCCGCCTGGGAGGCGGGTCACAAGTGGGCCGCCCGGGAGCAGATCCTCAATGGCGGCGGCCCCGACCAGTGGGCGGCTTTCAAGGATTTGCTCCTGTGGGCACATCGCCGGGCCGGGGTCAAGCTGGAGACGAGACGACGGCGGGCACGGCTGCTCCAGGCGGTCCCACCGGATCCAGCGGTGAGCCCCGAGCCCCCCACGGCAGCCCGCCTCCTGGTGGAGGCGCTGCTTCTGACGAACGACCTGGGGGAGGCTCTCCGCCAGAAGATGAAGGCGTCTTGGAAGGGGTCGGCCCAGGGTGAGACGATGGACCTCTGGCTGGACGCCTTTTGCACGGGCAATCCGGTTCAGAAGACGGTCCTCGCCAAGCGTCTCGGTGTGACCGAGGCGGCCATCTCCACCCGGTGGCAGGTGGGGATGACCAAGGCGTACCTGGCCATCGCTGCGGATGCGACCTTCCTGCGGATGCTCCGCCAGGCCGGGCTGGAGATCGACCCCTCCATGACCGAGGGTGTGTTCAAGGGGCTCTCCTTGGTTCGAGACACCATGTTCCCGAGTTCGGGGAAGTAGCCATCACGGTGGCTCCCACGGGGTAGGGTCCCGTGGAGGTCACCGTTGTCCAGCGTCCTGTTCCACGGCCCCAGCGCCCGCCAGCAAGCCCTCAACACCGCCGTCGAGGTGGGCCGCCTCGTTTGCCCCCCCATCGGGGACGGCGGCCTCAAGGTCGACGAGGTTCGGGAGGCCATGGACATCCTGCTCTCGACCCCCGTGGGGGTCGGGTTCGGTGTCGTGGTCATCGGCCCGATGGACCAGGCGGGGTCGAACAAGGCCAGTGACGGTCTCCTGAAAATCATCGAGGAGCCGCCCGAGGTCATCCAGCCGTTCCTGTGGGCCTATGACCTGGGGGAGGTCTCCCCCACCATCCGGTCTCGCTGCCTGCCCCGATGGTGCCCACCCGTCCCGAACATGGACGACGAGGAGATCGAAGGGGACGGCCGCAAGCTCGTGGAGTCCGCCTTGGCCGGACGGCTTTGGGAGATCCCGCCCCTGGTGCAGAAGTACTCGAAGAAGGACAAGGACGTGGAGGACGACGAGAGTGGAGCCCAGAAGCTCTGTCGTCTCCTCCAGGTGGCGGCGGACGGTCTCATCACATCCTGGTCCCCGGAGGCGATGGCCTTGTGGGAGCGGATCCGGCTGGTTGCCCGGAGCACCAACCCCAGGTTCATCGAGGTCGTGGCAGCTTTCCTCCCCGACCCCCAAGAGGGTTGAGTCTTGAGCCACCTCCCCCTGACGGCGCTGGATCTGAAAGAACTCCACGACGACCTGCACCAGCGGGTCCGTGAGGAGTTGGACACCTTCATCGGGGCCAAGGTGACTCCCGACATCGTTGACCGCATGAAAACGGCGGTGGGTGCCCAGATTCACATGTTCCTTGAGGAGTCGGGTATCGAGAAGACGGAACTGGACTTCTCGTTCGACATCACCATCGCCGGGGACAACTGGTCCTTGGCCCTGGTGGCGAAGGGGCTCTTGGCTCAGCAATTCTTGGAGGCGGTCCACTTCGGAACCGAGCGGGTGGACCCGGACCAGCGGGCAGGTCTCCGCCCGTTTGACCCCTTTGTGGTCGAACGCCCTGATGGATGGCGACGAGCCCCTGTATGAAGGCGTCCCTCCGGTTGAAAAGCCGAACCCCTCTTGGGGTGAACCGTTCGATCCCCTGTGGTCGATCTCGGTGGGAGAGGAGTAGAAGGGGCATGTCCGGTGTGTGGGTCATCTCAGGTTCGCAGGCGCTTCTTCGCCTCCGCCGGGTGAACGAACTCGTGGCCGCCAACGAGGCGTCCGGGGTGCGAATCGAGCACGCCGACGCCTCGGTTCCTGGGGCCATCGAGGCTGCCATAGAGGGGAACCCGTTCCTCGGAGGGGGTGGCCCGGCATTGGTGGTGGTGAGCAACCCGGAGAAGGGGGACCTGGACCTGTACAGGTCCCTGGCTAAGGCAAAGAAGCCGGAGGCGCTCCTGCTGCTGCATTACGAGGGGGAGCCAGATGGGCGGACGAAGTTCGCCAAGTTCGCCGCCGAGTTGAAGGCGAAGCACCAGAAGTTCTCGGGGCCTGGCAAGTGGACGGCCATCGAGGATGCGGCCGATTTCATCATCAAGGAGGCCAAGGAGCAGCACGGGAAAGAGGTGGATCGGAAGCTGGCTCAGGCGTTGGCTCAGCGGGCAGGGACCGACTACGGGTTCCTGGTGTTCGAGCTTCGGAAGATGGCGTTGTTGGCCGACGCCGCTGGGTCGAAGGTCATCGACCGGGATCACATCTCGACGGGGATGTCGGAACTTCTCCAGGTGGACATTGGGCTTCTGTTCGATGCCATCCGTACCCGGAACCGTCGTGGGCTCCTGGCTACCCTGGACCGTTTGAAGAAGCGGAGCCGCCAGGACCCCCTCATGTGGGTCACCAGTATGCTCGGTGCGGAGGCGACCAAGTGGCTTCAGGCCGCCAGCTTGGAGAACCTCCCCCCCAAGGTCGCCGCAGCCGAGCTTGGGGTGAACGCATACTACTTCGAGAAGACCATCCTCCCAGCGGCACGGGCCTGGGGTCGGAACCGGATCATCCGCCTCATCAAGGCGCTCGCCGAGGCCGAGAGGGGCCTTTTGGACGGGCACATTGACCCGTGGATAGGGCTCTGTTCTCGCCTTTTGGAGGTCTGTTGATAGCCCTCTCGGGCGGGTACGGTAGAAGGCCAATAGCTCTTGCAGCTATGGAGCGAGTGACGACCAACACGACCTGGTCATAGCCCGGGGAAGGGGCACTGGGCCGGGTCGTTGCTGTTGGCTTTACCGGAACACGAGAGTGGACGCCCGTCGATGATCTACCACCCGAATCCCCCAACCACAGACCGCAAACCGAGAATTTTCCAACTGAACCCCTCCTTCTTGGAGAGATTCCTTGGCCAGCAACCAGCATGGGGGCCGGTGGGGTGGTTTACATTCAAGCGAACCTACGCCCGCCGCCTCTGCAACTGCATCGAGGCGTGCAGCCACCCGACCGAGGAGTTCTGGCAGACGTGCCAGCGGGTCGTCGAGGGATGCTTCAACATTCAGAAGGTCTGGAGCCGTTCCATGGGGGTCCCGTGGAACGAGTCCAAGGCGCAGAAGTCAGCCCAGGACATGTTCCAGCGGATGTGGGAGTTCAAGTTCACGCCACCTGGGCGTGGCCTCTGGATGATGGGGACCGACCTCCTGTTCGAGAAGGGTTCAGCCGCTCTCCAGAACTGCTCGTTCGTGACGACCGCCCAGATCAACGAGGACTTCGCTTTCCCATTCTGTTTCCTCATGGACATGTCCATGCTGGGCGTGGGCGTGGGCGGCGACACCCGGGGTGCGGAGTCGGTCAAGGTTCTGCCACCCAAGACCACCACGGACATGCTGGTGGTCGAGGACAGCCGTGAGGGCTGGGTCGAACTCGTCCGCAACGTCCTCAACAGCTTCGTCCACAAGTCGGCTTTCCCGCTCGTGGTGGACTACAGCAAGATCCGGCCCCGTGGAGCCCCCATCCGGGGCTTCGGCGGTATCGCCTCGGGGGCCGCTCCGCTCAAGAAGCTGGTCGAGGGGGTCACGAGGCTCCTGCTGCCCCAGGGCATGTACACCAACTTCGCCAAGTCGGACGACACGGCCGACTCGGTGCGCTGCCTGTTCGAGGGGAACGGCAAGCCCTACAGGATCACGTCCAGCCAGATCGTGGACGTGTTCAACTACATCGGCAAATGTCTCCCAGGAAACGCATGGGTGATGACCGTGCAAGGCCCCCGTCAGGTCAAGGAATTGGTGGGGAAAAAAGTGGACCTGGTCATCGATGGCAAGGTCTACCCGATGGAGTCTGAGGGTTTTTTTCAAACGGGGACGAAGCCCGTCTTGAAGCTCGTGACCGATCAGGGTTGGGAACTGCGACTCACGGAAGACCACCAGGTCATGTTGGCCGACGGCCGGTGGGTTGCCGCTGGGCAACTGGAGCCTGGGGTCAAGGTGCGTCTTCACGACCATCAAAACTTCTCCTGGGGGGGTTCTGGCAACGAAGACGACGGCTACGTTCTCGGCCTGCTCGTGGGGGATGGCAGCATTCGGGATACCGAGTGGGGGGAGCTTGCGATGCTCTTCACCTGGGATCAGGATGCCGGGTCGGCGTCGGTGCGGAAAGTCACCGGAGAGATCGTGGAGAGGATGCCTCACCGTGCAGACTGGCAGGGGTGGCGCTACAACGGTGGGGATGGACGGCAGATGCTGTCCAGCAAGGCCCTCACGGTGCTCGCAGCCGAGTACTGGATCCGCAAGGGGGCCAAGACCGTCAACGACCGTATTGAGCGTACCTCCAGCGATTTCTACAAGGGGTTCCTGCGGGGGTTGCTGGATGCGGATGGCAGCGTATCCTCTGACCGCAGGTGCATTACGCTCTCGCAGAGTGACCGTGGGATGCTGCTTGCTGTCCAGCGGATGTTTGGACGGTTGGGCATTCTCTCGTCGGTGTTCTGGGCTGGGCGGGAGGACGAGTACGTCCTCTACATCGGCGGGGTTGATGCCCAGCGGTGTGCCGAACGGGTTGGTTTTGGAAACACCCGCAAGGCGGCGGAGATACAAGCGAACCCGTGGGTTCGTGGCCCCTACCAGCGGTCGGCGGTGGCCGTCGTCAAGGCACTTATCCCTGATGGGGATGAGCCGGTCTACGACGTTACCGTGAAGGATGTCCACGCTTTCGACGCAAACGGATTCTACGTTCACAACTGTGTCGTGGCCGGTGGGGTCCGCCGCACGGCCGAGATCATGTTTGGAGAGCCCGACGACTTGGTTTTTCTCGACCTCAAGTCGAACGCCGATCTGCTCCCCCTGTACGAGAGGAAAGCGAAGCTCACCGAAGAGCTTCGGGGTGCTGCGGAGGCGGGTCTTCCAACGGCGGCGCTGGAGGAACAGGCCGCCGAGGTCGAGGCTGCCATCGCCGCCCACCCACTGAACGACCGACGGTGGGCCTCGAACAACAGCGTCTTCGGCCACGTCGGGATGGACTACACGGAGATCGCCAAGCAGATCGCCGAGAACGGCGAGCCCGGCATCTTCTGGATCGAGAACGCCCGCCGGTTCAGCCGGATGGGGGATCCGGCGGACAACAAGGACTATCGGGTGATGGGCACGAACCCCTGCGTCACGGGGGACACCCTCGTTTTCACGGGGAAGGGTCCTGTTCGGGCGGACAAGCTCGTCGGGCGGCCATTTCACGCCATCGTGGATGGTGGGGCCTACCGCTGCGAGGGCTTCTTCCAGACGGGCGTGAAGCCGGTGTTCCTCCTCCAGACGAAGGAGGGGCACTCCATTCGTGTCACTGCTGACCACCAAATCCTCATGGCCACCAAGGTCACCCGGAAGAAGCGGTACGAGGCGTGGGTCGAGGCGCAGGACTTGGAGCCCGGCGACAAGGTCGTGCTCAACAACGTCAGAACCTTCGAGTCCAGCACGGGTGACTCGGCCCCGCTGGAGTGGGCGGGTCTCGGAACGGCCGAGGAGGGGTGGCTGTTCGGCAACCTGCTCGGTGATGGCCATTTCCACACCGAGCGGGAGACGGCTACCCTCCAGTTCTGGGGGTCCACCAAGGAGGCGATGCTGGAAATCGCCCTCCGCCGGATCGAGTCCCTCGGGGGGGACCCCCGTTACCACCAGATGCGGACGGGTTCGGAAGTTGCTGACCGGGATCTGGTCACGACTGGAAGTCGCCGACTGTGGGAGTTGGCCCCGGAGTTCGGGATCTCTCACGCCAAGGAGATCATCAACGACAACATCCTGATGGCATCGTCAGCGTTCCAGTCAGCGTTCCTGCGGGGTCTGTTCGATGCCGATGGTTCCGTACAGGGGTCGCAGGCCAAGGGCGTCTCCGTCCGGCTGTCCTCCTCGAACCGGCAGCACCTCACGGTCGCCCAGCGGATGCTGATGCACTTCGGCATCAACTCGACCATCTACTGGAACCGTCGAGATGAGGGGACCCGCCTGATGCCTGACGGCAAAGGAGACATGGCCCCCTACGACTGCGAAGCTCAGCACGAACTGGTCGTGTCCAACGACAACATCGCCGTGTTCGCCGACCGGATCGGGTTCGATGACCCCGAGAAGAAGGCGACCCTTGCGTCCCTGAAGGGCGATTACAAGCGGTCCCTGAACCGGGAGCGGTTCGTGGCCGTGGTGGAGTCGGTGACCTACGTGGGCGTGGAGCCCGTGTTCGACGGGACCATCGAAGGCGTGCATCGGTTCGGGGCCAACGGGATCACGGTCCACAACTGCGGGGAGCAGTCGCTCGAACCGTTCGAATTGTGTGTGAGTTCCGACACTTACATTCAACACCGTCGAGGCGTCCAGAAGATTCGGGATCTCGTCGGAGAGTCAGTGGACATCTGGAACGGCGACGACTGGTCCACGGTCATCCCTCGTGTGACGGGTGAGGGGCGGGAACTGTTCCGGGTCCACCTGTCGGACGGCTCGTACCTCGACTGCACGGGTAACCACGGGTGGCACGTCAAGCCGACCGGAAAACGGGTGTTCCGCCGGGTCGAAACCTTGGCGCTCACCGAGGGAAGTCAGGTGGTGCCGTTCGACATCGACGCCCCCATCGAGGGGGAGGAGAACGGGGCTGCTTTTGAGTGGGGGTTGTTTGCTGGGGACGGGTTCCTGTCCACGTCCAACGGGCACACCTACCCGATGGTCGCTGTGTGCGGCGACAAGGCCAAGCTCATGGATCTCGATGTTCAGGGCACATGGTACAAGCCGCAGATCGTCGAGGGTTACACCGACCCAGTCAACCGCCTTTCCCTGCAAGGGCTCATCCCCATGAACGTGGCGGAGTCCCTTCGGTCGAAGGACTGCGGTCTGGCCCCGGACATCTTTCGCATGAACCGGGAGTCTATCCTTGAGTTCGTGGCTGGGTGGATCGAGGCGGACGGCTCGATCACCAACAAGGGGTCTGGGGCGGAAGGGTTCCGTCTGTACGGGTCCGAGGCCAAGCTCCGTGACACCCAACTTCTCCTACGTCGGGCGGGCATCAACCATGCCTCGCTTCGATTGTTCGCCGAGAGAGGAACCGAGACAAACCTCGGCGTTCGGAACTACGACCTCTATTACCTCACGATCCCCAGCTACGAGTGCTGCGAGATCCCGACTCGGCTGAAGGTCATCGACTCGTTCGGCTCCCGTTACGCCACGAACAACGCTCATCCCGAGGGGATGCCCATCGACCGGGCACGGAAGCAGAAGGTGGTGCGGGTCGAGAAGCTGGAGGGCCTGCACACCACCTACTGTTTCGACGAACCAGAGAACCACATGGGTGTGTTCGGGAACGTGCTGACCTACCAGTGCAACCTGGTGGAGACCTACCCGGCCCATCACACGGATATCGAGGATTTCAAGGCCACCCTCAAGATGGCCTACCTCTACTCCAAGGCAGTCACGTTGGTTCCCTGCCACGAGCCCCGCTCCAATGCCGTGATGATGCGGAATCGTCGCATCGGCTGCTCGATGTCGGGCATCGTCCAGGCCCGACAGAAGCTCGGTCACCGGGAGTTCGTCCGGTGGTGTGAAGAGGGGTACGACTACATCAAAGATTTGGACCGCATCTACTCGGAGTGGCTCTGCGTCCCAAGGAGCATCAAGGTCACGACGGTCAAGCCCAGCGGGACGGTCTCCCTCCTGTGCGGGGCGACGCCGGGCATCCACTTCCCTCACAGCCAGTTCTACATCCGGCGCATCCGGGTGGCGAACACCGATCCCCTCGTCGAGGCCGCCAAGAAGGCGGGCTATCACGTCGAGCCCGACCGCTACGCCGATGACACGTCGGTCGTCTCGTTCCCCGTCGAGGAGAAGCACTTCTCCAAGGGGAAGAACGACGTGACCATCTGGGAGCAGTTCACCCTGGCGGCGGCCCTCCAGCGGCACTGGGCGGACAACCAGGTGAGCGTCACCGTCACGTTCAGGCCGGACGAGGCTGAGGAGATCGCCACCTGCCTCTCGACCTTCGAGGACCAGTTGAAGTCCATCTCCATGCTCCCGGCCAAGGAGCACGGGTATGAGCAGGCCCCCTACGAGGAGATCGACGAGGCCACCTACGAGCGCATGGCGGCCCGCATCACCCCGCTGGACCTGTCCTCGGGCGACTTCCACGACAAGGAGGCCGAGGACAAGTTCTGCTCCAACGACTCCTGCACGGTGGATTTCGCCAAGGTCAAGGCTCAGTAGCCGGGCTGCCCCTCCCCAAAGGGTAGTACAGGGGAGGAGGCCAGCCATGGAAGCCCTTCTGACAATCGCCCTCGAAGGCAACTTCTACATCAAGCACGATAGCCTCTGGGTTCGGGCCGAGCCCAGAGACCTGGAGGTAGAGCCCGCTCTCAGGCGTCTCGAAGGGCGACAGGTTCGCCTCACCGTTGCCCACGTTCCACCGAACGGCATCGAGCCTGGGAGGTGGGGCGGGGGTTCCTGCCGCCTTGAAGTCGCCGGGGTCCCTTGTCCCGCAGGGCACCACAAAAATCCCGACCGAATGCTGGTGTTTACGGGCGAGGGTCTCCTCCAGAAAGAGGGGGAGGGGTGGGTTCTGCACCAGTTCGACGGGAGTAAACTGGAGGTGCCACTCAACATGATGTGGTGTCACCATGGCCGCATCGTGGGGGCCACGACGGATGCCATCGAGCAGATGAAGGACAAGCTCGCCACGATGGGGGCCGCAGAACAGGTGGAAGCACTCACGGGACAGGCCCAGAGCCTTCGGGAGATGCTCGATCAGGTCAAAAAGGCTGCGGGGAACTGATGGCGTCTGGTTCTTACTACGAGGGGCGGGTCCACACCGTCCTGTTCGACGATTCAGCGGAGGCGTTCTACATCCTCAAGGTCCGCCTTGATGATGAGGCCAGCGGCCTCGCCGGGATGCCAGGGCTCGCCGAGCCGGTCACGGTTCGGGGGCACATCCCCGGGATCAAGGTCGAGGTGGGGTGCTGGTTGGGATTCGAGGCGACCTGGACCAAGCACGAGAAGTACGGAAAACAGCTTCGGATCACCCGTGCCCCGGTCCTGAAGAACGGCTGGGACGCCGAGACCGCCGAAAGAATCCTGTCTTCCAACGGGGTGGGCCACCAGGTTTGCCGTCTGATCCGCCAGCACTTCGGCGACGACAAGTTCCTCGACGCCCTCGGCGATCCCAAGAAGCTCCGCAAGGTTCCCGGCCTGGCCAAGTTCTCCGCCACCCACGTCGCCGAGAGGTGGGCGGCCACCCGGACGTTCTTCCAGACCCTCGGGTTCCTCTCAGACCTGGGGCTCCCTCCTGGGAAGGTCCGGCAGGTGTGGCGAACGTTCGAGGACGAGGCCGAGAAGATCCTGTCCTCGAACCCATGGGAACTGGTCCGCATCGAGGGCATCACCTTCTCCAACGCTGATGAGATCGCCCGGCGGCTGGGCCTGGACCTCACCCACCCGAACCGAATGCGTGGGGCGGTGTTGTATGCGGCCCAGACTTTCGGCAGCTTCGGCCACACGTACATGTCCACGGGTCATCTGTGGGGCCAGACGAGCACGCTCATTGGAGAACCGGACAAGCAGGCGTTCGCCGAGGCCCTCACGGCTCTCCACAAGGAGGGGCTCCTGGTCATCGACCGGACAACCAAGCCCGGAACGACCGCCATCTACGAGCCCTTCGCTCATCTGATGGAGAAGGAGGGGGCCGAGCGGCTCCTCGCTCGCCAGAAGACCGCAGCATTCGGGCCGGGCGGGATAGATGCCGCCGAGTACATGGGGAAGTTGGCTGGGTTCGGCCCCCTGACCGAAGGGGCCGCCTCGGGTGGAGACCTGGAGGCGACCGTGAAGGCCGCCGTTCGGGAGTGGGGGCACCAATCGTCCATCGATCTTTCCCCACGGCAACGCCAGGGAGTCGTAAATGCCCTCCTCCACCCGGTCAGCGTTCTCACCGGACTTCCTGGGACGGGGAAGACCACCAGTCTGAAGGCGGCCGTGGGCATTCTTCAGGACGCCGAGGTCCGGTTCCTCCTCTGTGCCCCGACCGGCATCGCCGCCAAGCGGTTGTCCGCCCTCACGGGGTCGAAGGCGTACACCATCCACCGGGCCTTCTCGGCAAAGGGGAAGTCGGACGATGGCCGAGAGGCCACCTACGCTGGGATCGTCGGGGAGACCAAGAGGGCGAGCAAGTCGGGAGAGGACCAGTCTGACTGGGGGTTCAGTCAAGAGCACCCTCATCCGGCCCAGGTGGTCATCGTGGACGAAGCCTCGATGATCGACCAGCACCTTCTGTTCCGGCTGCTCGACTGCACCGCCCCCACCTGCCGGATCGTGTTCGTCGGAGACGCTGCACAGCTTCCTTCGGTTGGCCCGGGGAACGTGCTACGGGAGATGATCTCCAGTGGCCTGTTTCCGGTCACCAAGCTCACGACCATTTTCCGCCAAGAGGACACCTCGGACATCGTCTTTGCCGCCCACGACATCCACAAGGGCGAGGTCCCCGATGTATCCAACCCGAAGAGCGACTTCGTCCTCATCCACGTCGAGGACGAGGACAAGGTGCTCGGGACCATCTGCAAGCTGGCAGAGCGTCTCTACGAGAAGCGGACGGAGTTCCAGATTCTCTCCCCACGCCATGCTGGAACCGTGGGGGTCACCAAGCTCAACGAGCGTCTGCGGGAGCTTCTGAACCCCAAGGGGCCGGGCAAGGGGGAGGCTCGGGTCGGCAACGACTGGATGCGGGAGGACGACCGGGTGATGGTCGTCCAGAACGACTACAGCCTGGGGGTTTTCAATGGGGACGTGGGCAAGATCAGCCGGGTCTCTCTCAAGGAGAAGGCCATCGAGGTCAAGGTCTTCGGGGAGACCCCCCTGTTCGTCCCCATCGAGTTCAAGAAGGCCATGAAGCTCATCCGGTTGGCCTACGCCTGCACGGTCCACAAGGCTCAGGGGCTCGAATACGACGTGATCGTGATGCCTGTGGTGGATTCTTTCAAGCACCAGTTGCAGCGGAACCTCCTGTACACGGCCGTCACCCGAGCCCGCAAGAAGGTCATCCTGGTCGGAACCACTTCGGCCCTCACGAAGGCGGTCCTCAACGCCCGGGAGGACGAGAGGAACACGTTGTTCCTTGACCGCCTGGGAGGGCTCAACACCGCTCCCGTGGGGTAGAAGTGGGCATCAAGCCGCCCGTCGCAGGGCTGGGAGATGGATATGACCAGGGACGAAAAGAAGGCGGTCATCAAGCAAGTGCGGGACCGGCTCAAGATCACCAAGGTCATCTGCACCCGTTCCGTGAAGGGCCGGGGCGGTGACCACTTCGTCGGGTTCTCGGCTGCCTGGGATTCCGTGCAGGACGATGGTAGCCGGGGATTGGCCTCCATGCCGTCCGAGGCCGACTTCGCCGCCAGCGGGATGACCTTGAAGGAAGCCAAGATCGCCGCTTACCTGCTAGGGATGCAGGTGGACCAGACGGCCTTCGAGAACGCAGCCGCAGGGTCCATCATCACGAAGGGCGAGGCCGACAGGGCATGTACAGCCGTGGCTCACAACTACGGCAAGCTGATGGCTGCCCTCTTGGGCGGCGAGGAGTAGAAGGCCCATGAGCCAGCCAAAGCCCCAGCAGCAGGCCCAGACGTTGTTCAAGGATACGTCGGATGCCCTGCTGTCCAACGACGAGGTGGATGCCATCTACGTCCGCCTGGAGGGGCTCAGGGTTGCGCTGGACTCCGACCCCCTCGCCTTCGGACCAAAGCGGTTGCAGGAGAAGACGGCCCTGTGCCGCAAGCACCTCACCGAGGTCGAGGGGATTTTCCTCGACGTGAGCCGAAGACTCCATCACCTCAAGCGGGATCTCCGGGCCAAGCAGTCAGCCCTCGAACTGGCAACCAAGTTCCTGTTCGCCGAGGACCCCGAGGTCCGGGCTGGTCGGAACATCTCTGACCGGGATGCTTACGCTGCCATCAAGCTCAAGCCCGAGTGGCTGGAGGTCCACAAGCTGGAGCAGCAGGTCTCCGACATGGATGCCGTGCTCCTGGTCATCAAGGCCAAGCGCTCGGATCTGCGAGACACCCAAGGCCGTTTGCGGGACCAGGTTCGCCTCTGCGCCACGGAGCTTGAGCTTGGGGGCCGGTGGGGAACCAGGAGACCAGGTGCCCCGGAACTGGAGCCCGGCCAGGGGGTGGCCACCGGCGATGACGCCCAGGATGTTGTCAACCTCATTCAGGAGATGGGCGGAGAAGGTGAAATCCACCTCGGAGCCATCTCTGATGACGACTCCGAGGATGATGAGGTGGAGACCCCTCCTGAAGAGTCCCCGGCCGAGGAGCCCCTTTCGGAGGATCCTCTGCTCTCGGCGACGACCGGGGGAGAGGCCAAGACGGCGGCCGAGGTGCTGCCTGGAAATGGAACGTCCGGGGACGAGATCGACCGTGCCCTGGCCGCAGTAGAGGTCCCGAAGCCCAAGGGTGGCACCGGCTCCCCCTTCACGGACCAGAACCTCGATTCCCTACTCGAAATGTTCGAGTAGGGTGGTTCGATTTTGTGAGGGGTGGAGTAGATAGGTTCCAGAGCGGGCACTTGTCCTGAAACCCCAACGTACTGACTCATGACCCGCCAAGGAGAGACGAGATGAGCAACGCAGGAGCATTCGTCGAGTTCGGCTTCGGCCAGAACGACGACAACGTCGGCAGCAAGACCGAGAAGTTCAAGGGTGAGACGGGAGGCAACTACCGCCTGTCCTTCGCCTGGTGGCCCGGCTTCGAGAAGGGCACTCTGGACATGGACGCCCAGACCCCGAAGTTCGGCCGTGCGAAGCGGTTCTACTTCGAGGGCGTGGGCTACGTCATCGACGGCGGCCCGGAGTTCACGAAGCTCGCCGGGAGCCCGTCCCGCCTGTCCATCGGGACCATCGTGGTCCAGTGGCCGACGAAGAAGGACGGCAGCATCGACATGCAGCGGGTGCAGGAACTCGACTTCAAGGTGCTGCCCTGGATCTTCAGCGAGGACAAGTACACGGCCATCGCTCCGATCCACCGGGAGTTCCCGCTCGGGCAGCACGACCTCACGGTCAACTGCTCGGACTCGAAGTTCCAGAAGATGACGTTCGGTCCGTGCAAGGACAGCCTGCTCCGCAAGCTCAAGGACTCCGACAAGGACACGGCCAAGAAGGTCGTGGAGCACATCATCGAGCGGGTGCAGGCCATCGCCGCCGACCTCCCCAACGACATCGGGCGGGAGATGAGCATCAACAAGCTGCGGGAGAAGCTCGCCGGGGGTGGCGGCAGCGCCACCGGCAACGCAGCGGCAGCGACCGGAGCGGCGGCCACGGCCGACATCGACGGCCTCGTGGACAACATCCTCGACTGATCGCATGGCGGGGCGGGAACCGGGTCCTTTGGGCTGGGGCCTCGGGGAACGGTTCCCGTTCCCGCCTCCGAACTTCTTGCGCTGCGGGGTTGGCTGAATGCGTGTCCTCGGCTTCGACCCCTCCCTCACCAGCTTTGGCTGGGCCTTCCACGACACGGACGGAACCGGCCCCGCCCGGTGCATCGAGCGGGGACGGTTCAAGACTTCCTCCAAGACCCTCTTCGTCGCCAGGTACATCGACCTTCGGGACCGGGTTCGGACGCTGATTCAGCGTCTACAACCTGATGCCATGGCCTCGGAGTCCTCGGTGTATGGGGAGATGTACTCCGAGGGCATGTACGGCCTGTTCCTGTACGTCTGCGAGGCGTGTTACCTGGAACGAAAGAACCTCGTCCTGTTCACCCCGCCCCAGTTGAAAGCCCACGCTCGGGAGAGCCTGGGTCGCCCCAAGGTTGGTGGTCGTCTGTGGACGATGCACAAGGGGGACATGGCCGAGGCAGCCCGGGACCACTGTGGTGGGAAAGGTTCCGTCTGGAACGCCGATGAGGCTGATGCCTACTGGGCCGCCGTGGCTGGGGGGAGGTTCTGGTTACGGCTCCAAGGGGTATTGGAAGACGATGATCTAACCCCCGTGGAGAGGCAGCATTTCAGCCGCATCCACACGTTCCAGCGGGGGAAACGGGCCGGGGAGACCGAGAAGTCTGGGCTCCTCTACCGTGAGGACGAACGCTACTTCATGTGGTCACAGGAGACCGACGATGGCAGCCAAGAAGAAGACGAAGGGTAAGGAGGCCACGTCGGCCCCCAACGCTCTCATGAAGGCCCGTGCGGCCGTCACCAAGGTTCTGAAGGACGACGACCCCGGCATCGACGTGGACAACGCCGCCCTGAAGAAGTCGAGGCCCTACATCCCCACCGGGTCCATCGCCCTCGACTACCTCATCGGTGGACGGCTCAACCGCAACGGCATCGCCCCGTGCCCCGGGTGGCCCAAGGGTGGGGTCAGTCAGATCTACGGGCACGAGTCCTCGGGCAAGACGACGGTGGCTCTGATGGCCGCCAAGGCCGTGTGCGCCGCCGGTGGGATGGTCTGTTTCATCGACTGGGAGCACGCCCTGGATCTGTCCTACGCCCGTGCGCTCGGGGTCCCCGTGGACAACCCGGCGAAGTTCTATCTCACCCAGCCGAACACCCTGGAGGAGGGGATGAAGGTGCTGTGGGCCTGCGGGGCTCAGGGCGTGGACCTCATCATCCTCGACTCCATCTCCGCCGGTGTCCCACAGGAGATTTTCGGCCAGAAGCTCGAAGACCAGGGGAACATCGGACGGGTCGGTCTCCAGGCCGCCAAGTGGTCCACGTTCCTCCCGAAGGTGGCTTCGCTGGTGAGCAAGACCGGCTCCCACGTCATGGGGCTGTCTCAGCTTCGCAAGAAGATCAACACCTCCGGCTACGGCGGCGATGGGACCACGGCTTCCGGCGGGGAGGCGTGGAAGTTCTACGCCCAGGTCCGTATGAAGTTCCAGCGGGTCCAGTCCGAGAAGGGCAAGGTCTACAGCGCCCTGAGCCACAAGATGGAGGAGCAGGTCGTCTCGTCCATCATCAAGGCGAAGATCGACAAGTCCAAGGTCTCCGGCTCCCAGCAGCACACCGGCACGTTCTACGTGGTGTTCGGTGAGGGCATCGACGACCTCCGCACCTGCATCGAGGTGGCCACGGCCCACGGCAAGGTCAACAAGGGGGGTGCCTGGTACACGTTCGAGCGGGAGAACGGTACGACCATCAAGTCCCAGGGCCTCGTGGCGTTCAAGAACGACCTGCTCCAGGCCCCGGGGGCCATCGCCGAGATCACCAAGCTGGCTATGACCGCCTTGCAGGCGGCGGGCGGAACCCTCCCCGAGATCGCCGAGGAGGACCAGGACGCCATCGATCTGGCCCAGATCGTGGACGGCATCGAGGTGGACATGGATGCACTGCTCGCCGACGACGGGACCAACCCTCCGTCTGACGGCGACGATGAGGCCGCTGACGACGGCGAGTAAAGTAACCGCCACCGGAGGTGATCCGCATGGCGGTACAAGTCCACGTCAAGAATTTCCAGTCCCTCAAGGACACGGGCCTGGAGGTCAGTGGCTTCACGGCCATCACCGGCCCGAACAACTCGGGCAAGTCGGCCCTCATGAGGGCCATCCGAGGGGTGTTCCAGAACACCCCCGGTACGACCTTCGTTCGCCACGGGGCGGACGAGATGTCCGTCTCTCTCAAGTTCTCTGATGGCCGATCCATCATCTGGAAAAAGGGGACCACGAGCCGGTCCAAGCCCACCTACATCATCGACGGTGGCAAGCCCATCCACCCGGGTCGGGCCGTCCCTGATGAAGTGAGGGCCTTCGGCGTGACCCCCATCAAGGTCATGGGGCAGGAGGTGTGGCCCACCCTGGCCCCTCAGATCACAGGCCAGGTGTTCCTTCTCGACCAGCCCGGGTCGAGCCTGGCCGAAGCTGTGGCCGACGTGGACCGGGTAGCCAAGCTCAATGGGGCGCTCCGTTCCGTTGACCGGGACCTGCGGGCTGCGAGCAGCAAGCTGAAGATCCGAAGGGAAGACCGCATCGCCCACATCGAGGCTCTGCAAGCCTTCGACGGTCTCGACACCGTGGCTGCCCAGGTCGAGGCCCTCCTTCTCGACCGGGAGAAGGTGATCAAGCTCTCCAAGGCCCTGGAGACCATGATCTCGTACAAGACCCGCCTCGAAGCTGCCCGGGATGAGGTGGTCCGGTTGGGACGGATCGAGGATGTGGCCGTTCCCGATCCCCGGACAGCACAGGCGGAGTTGGCCTCTCTGGAGGCCCTCCTTTCGCTCCGTTCTCGGTGGGTCTCCGCCCGGGAAGTGGTGATGAGCCTATCAGGGGCCGAATGTGTAGAGGTGGCGGCCTTTGACACCCAGAAGGTGTCGAAGGCCCTCTCTGCACTTGCTTTCTTGGAGGATGCCCGGGTACGTCTGTCCGCCGCTCAAGCCAAGGTAGGTGGTCTGGAGGCTGACCTCCAGACCTTTACTGCCGAGGCCGAGCGGGTAGACGCCGAGGTGAAGACGCTTCTCGGAGGGTTCGAGAAGTGCCCGACCTGTGGCGCTATGACGGAGGGAAACAACCATGATTCTTGAGGTACTGCTCCTGGTCTTCGGGCTGTTCGCATTCGGGGCCGACAACCATCCGGTCTGTGAGGAGCTTCTGTTCCGGTACGAGACCCACCCGAACGCCGAAGTCAGGCTCGCCGCCTGCAACCGCCTGGCTCGGTCGGCCGAAGCCAGGGGGCTCGACGTGGCCCTGACCATCGAACTGGCCTGGAGCGAATCGAGGTTCGTACCCACGGCCGTCAACTCGACCTCGGGGTGTTCCGGCATCCTCCAGGCCGCTCCTCAGTTCTGGTGTCCAGGCAGGACCCGTGAGGGGTGCGACCTTCAAGAGGCGGGCCTTCGGGCCTTGGAGCACTACCTGGGGCGGCACAAGGACGAGACCAAGGCCCTTTGCCACTTCAAGTCGGGGAACGTGTGCAACCCGGCGGGGCTCAATGGGGCCAAAACGGTCATGAGGAAGGTCCGCTGGCTGCGGGAACGGATGCAGCGGCGGATCGAGGGGAACGTGTGAGCATCAACCTGGTCTGGCGAAGCGACGTTCACGTCTCGGACAACCCACCCGCTTCTCGGGTGGATGACTGGAACGAAACGCTCATGGGCAAGTTGTCCCAAGTCGGCGAGATCGCCCGTGAGGTCGGGGCTGCCGCTGTGCTCGATGGAGGGGACTTCTTCCACATCAAGAGCCCGGCCAGGAACGCCCACCGCACCATTCAGCGGGTCGCTGCCGTCCACGCTGGCTACCCGTGTCCCGTCTACGGGAACGTGGGGAACCACGACTGCAAGTACGGCGACTACGCCCACCTGCCGGAGCAGCCACTCGGGGTCCTGTTCGAGACGGGGGTGTTCCGCCGGTGCTTCGACGAGCATGAGGCCGTGTTCGAGGCGGACGGGGTCAAGGTGCGGGTCGTCGGCATCCCGTACCACGGGACGGAGTACGACTGGGATCGTTTCACCCGCATCAAGAAGGGGGATGAGAGCTACCTGGTCGTGATGGCCCATGTTCTCGCCAGCAAGCAGGGCGGGACCATGTTCGAGGGCGAGGACATCATCCAGTACGCCGCCCTCGCTGAACTCGACCCAGACGTGTGGTGTTTCCTGCCGGGGACCCAGGTTATTGACTGGGGTGGAAGGGTTGTCCCCATCGAGAAGGTACAGGAATCGCTGGCTCTGGCTGGTCGAAGGGGCATGGTTTCGGTTGAGCAGGTCCACCCTGCCAGGTACATCAACGAAGAGGTGGTGACCTTCGACATCGAAGGTGTTCCCTGCGAACTCATCCCTGGCGTCACGGTCGAGCATCCGTTCTGGGTCGCCAAACGACTGCGTTGCAGGCTACCTTCCCGCTCGACCAGGAGATGTCACCAGGACAAGCCAAAGGACTCCTACCCCTGTTCGGCTTGTACAGAGCCACCCATTGTGGTGCCAGACTGGTGTCCCGCCAGGGACATAGAGCCTGGTGACTATATGGCAGTGCCGGTCCCAGCCCTCCCTGTTGGAGGTAATCAAGCTCCCGGGTTGGCTCGCCTTTTGGGATTGTATCTCGCTGAAGGCCACATCATCGAGAATAGGGACAATGAGCCGGTAGCTGGGGTTGGGTGGTCATTCCATGAGGATGAGGTTCACCTGCATGAAGATGTGGGCGGACTGGTGGGCGAACATTTCGGGCTCAGCACCCATCCCCATAAGACAAAGGGCCGGTGCATCCAGGTCTGCGCTTACAGTCCTGCCGTGGCCGATTTCTGTTTGACTCATGGGGGTCGTCATGCTGAGGCCAAGGAGTTATCCTCATGGGCATGGGGGCTTAGCGGGGCTAGCCGCATGGAACTGCTGGTGGGTTGGTTGGACGGCGATGGCCATGCCAGGAACCCAGAGAGATACGACCGGGTAAGAGCAGAAGTGATGGGGGCCACAGTATCGCCCCGGCTTGCCAGCCAGTTGTACCTCCTGGCCCTATCGGTAGGGCTGCGCCCTTATTACACGATCCGCCCGGCGGGGGAGACAAAGTGGGCGGATGGCCGAATTTCTCAGACGTTACCTTGTCATTGCATTAGTTTTTACGGAGAGGACGCCAGGATGCTGGCGGCCAGGATGCAGGTGACCATCCCCGATCTCTCGAAGACGACGGTGGCCGGTTTTTTTGCAGATGGTCTGTATTGGGTACGAGTTCGTGGCGTTGCACGGAAGGCTTACCAAGGTCCCGTTTATAATATGCGAACCTCCACCCAAGAGTACGTTGCGGGGCTATTGCTCACCCACAACTGTCTCGGCCACTGGCACAAGAACCAGGGCATCACGGAGATCGCCACCGGCAAGTGGGTGATCAACGTCGGGAGCCTCTCACGAGGGGCTCTGAGCCAGGATGACCTGAACCGCACCCCCACCACTGCCATCCTGAAGTTCGACCCCTTTGGGGTAGACATCAGCGAAAGGCCCTTGGTCGTGGCCCCTCCCGAGGAGGTCTTCGACCTGGATGGCCGGGCTCGCCGGGAGGTGCGGGAGATGACGATGAGCGCTTTCGTGGACTCGCTGGAGTCCGCCCTGTCCGAGGAGGCCAAGAAGCCGGTCGAGGACGCCATCCGAGAGATGGCCGGGATGCCCGACGAGGTGAAGGAGCGGGCCATCGACTACTGGGAGCAGCAGGGCTGAGATGGCTGGTGGCGACCAGACCCCGAGCGACCGCCGGGCTGCAACCCTGGAGGAGGCGATGCTCCGGCGGCTCAAGGAGCGCCAGGAGCAGTTGAATGGGTTGCCGTTGACCAGCGAGACCCTGGCCAAGGTTGTCGCTCACTGCCTTACCGCCGCCGAAGAGCTTCCGTCCTCCCGGGAGGCGCTCAGGGAGCACCTCCGGCCATCCCCGAAGAAGCAGGGAGAGTTCGAGCCCCTCTGGGGGGTGCAGACCTTCGAGATGGTAGAAGACCGGGGATCCACCGGGATCAAGTGCCTGCGGTGCGGTCGCACGTCCTTCCACCCCCAGGACGTGGAGCATCGGTACTGCGGCCATTGCCACGAGTTCCACGAAGTTTAGCTCAGCGGGCTCGTGTGTTGGGGAAACGATGGAGAGTAGACCACATACCCTGGTCCTCGGGATGATGGACCCGGAGATGGAGGCGGTCGGACGTTTGGGGATCTCCGAACGTCTGAACGTCGTCTGGGCCAAGAAGGACGGTGAACTCGTCCGCTACGACACCATGTACCAGGCTGACTGGCCGGAGCCCGCCCCAGGTCAACTGTGGGTGGAGTGCTCGCCGGAGGGTGGCAAGGACGGGATCGACTTCGTGGATCACCACCAGCCCGGCGACCCCGGGTTCGGCGGTCCACCCGAGAAGTTCTGGGAGTCGTCCTCGCTCGGGCAGGTCTGGGGCCGGGTTCGACCGGATGACATGCCCCCCGAGGGGCTCCTCATCATCGCAGCGGCGGACCACTGCCCGCACGCCGCCTATACGGGCGACTGTCCCGGGATCGACCCGGGTTCGGTCATCGCTTTCTCGGCGGAGCAGGTGGCCATCGGGACGGGGAAGCCGCTCAAGGAGATCCTCCAGGGGGTCTACCGCTACATCCACAAGTTCCGCCGGTTCCAGCCGGAGGAGACCCACGGGGCCACCCTCTACACCCGAGAGGGTCCCGCCTTGACCGAGCAGGAGTGGCTCCTGTTCCGAGAGGCCGCCCTCTGGCACGGAGTTGCCGTGGTCAACGACGAGGAGGTCTTCATCCCGACCCGTCACGGCCACGGCGAGGAGCCCATCGACTCCTACGGGAACAAGAGCATCTTCCACGGGATGACCCGTGGGGACGGACTCAATCCCGAGTGGGACCACACGGTCTACGTCCAGGGGGGCCGACTTCGTGCTGCCCGACGCCGAGCCCGGCCACACCGTCATCGAGCCCGGTCGGGTCCCTCTCAACGAGAACCAGCGGGTCCTGGCCGAGATCGGCCAGGAGGTCCCGGCCCTCGCCGAGTTCCTGTCCCCCCGCCGCCGGGTGAACCGCATCAAGTGGCACGGAAGGCTCAAGAACCTCGACGTTCGGATGGCTGCCTGAGCCCATACCCCTAGATAGGGGGCCTCGTCCCGAAGTTCGGTGGGTAGAGTGAGCGGGTCTGGGACCCGTTCCCGGCACACCGGACTGAGGGACGATGAGCCGCAAGAAATTCACGCTCTACTGGTCGAGCCTCAAGCTCTACGAGGATTGCCCCCAGGCTTTCCTGTGGAGCAGAGGTTGGGGGGCCATCGACGTAGGTGGGGGGCCAGGTCGCCCCAAGCCGAGGCCCTTCAAGGACAGCCGCCACCATGCCGTGATGGGCATCGTCATCCAGTCCGTGCTGGAGTCGATGTACAACAAGGAGTGGTGGAAGCACCCCACGGAACTCAAGAAGCTCCTCGACGAGGAGCTTGAGCGGCAGTTCAAGCTGGAGATCACCAAGAACTACATCGACTGGCGGCTCGCAGGACCCAAGGACGAGATGTTCCGGGTCTGCCGGGACGGGGTGTACGGGTTCCTCAAGACCCTCAAGGCCCACAAGCTGGTCGGCCAGTACGCCCGCTGTGAGGTGGACTACGTCGCCTACATCGACAAGTGGAGCCCGGTGGGCGGCCGGATGGACTTCCTGATCCGGCGGAACGACGAACCCAACAAGGGGATCACCATCCTCGACGGCAAGAACTCCAAGCACCGGGGGAAGTACACCGACCCGGACCAGCTTCGGTTCTACGCCCTGGTCTTTTACCTCAACACGGGGGTCATGCCTGACCGGCTCGGGTTCATCTACTTCCGGTTCCCTCACGGGTACATCCCGCCCGAGGAAGAGTGGGAGAAGGACGCAGAGGGCAACCCGATCAAGCCCGAGCCCGACTCGGGGGTCGAATGGGTGCCGTTCTCCCGGGAAGACCTCAAGGGGCTGGCTCTGCGGGCCTTGGAGGCCCGCAAAGGGATCGAGAAGGAGAAGTTCGAGGCTACGCCCAAGCCCTCCATGTGCAAGCTGTGTGACTTCGAGAGCGTGTGTCCTCAACGCCAGACTCAGATCGCCTCCAATCGTCGGCAGCCCAAGAACAAGGAGGAGGCGTTCGACGGGACCACCGGCTTCGTCGAGTTCGGCTTCGGCTCCGAGAGGGGATAGCAGACCAGGGGACATGGGGTAAGGAGAGACGATGGCTCCAACCGACCAGGAAGGGCTACGCCAGCGGCTTGACGATGCGGTCAAGCGCCGTGACTCGGCTGCTCGGAACATCGAGCGGGTCCAAGGACGGCTGGATGGAGCCCGCAAGACCGTAGAAGAGGTCGAGGCGGAGATCCGGGCTCGGGGGATCGAGCCGGACAAGCTCGATGAGGCCATTGAGGCCGTGAAGAAGAAGGCCGAGGGCCTCGTGACCGAACTGGAGGGCCGCATCACCCAGTCGGAGCAGGAGATCAGCCCCTTCCTGGGCCAGAACAAACACCCCGCCGCTTCCGGCGGGGATGGAGATGGATTGCTATGAAGATGCAAGTCGCCAAGCGGGACCTGGAGGCAGCCCTCCAGGTCGTCACCAACAGCCTGAACACCTCGGGTTCGGACATCTCGGCTCACATCGTCTTCCGGGTGCAGGGAGACGGAGTGGAGTTGCTCACTTTCGCCGGGCGGTTGATCAGCAGCGCCCCCGTCAAGTGCGTGGTGGATGCCCGGGAGGCCAAGGCGTTCACGGTGGAGGGTGCCAGGCTCATCCAGTGGGTCGGAGCCGTGGGCGACGAGGCCATCGATCTGAACTACGACACCGAGAAGAAGGTGGTCACGGCCAAGGCTCCCAAGGGGGCGATGGAGTTCCAGACCCTCGACCCGGAGGGGTTCCCGTACTGGGACGCCATCTGGCCGGACGTGACCGAGAAGGCCACCTGCAAGGGCGACCGTCTGGCGGCAGCCGTCGCCTACGCCAAGCAGTTCGTCTTCGACAAGGAGACCAAGCGGCCGGAACTGTGCCTCATCGAGTGTCGGGACGGGCTCATCTCCGCCACCGACCAGAAGTCCATCACCCTCGTGGAGGTCCCCGGCCTCTCCGAATCGGCCCTCCGCATCCACAAGAACGACGCCCCGGCCGTCATCCGGTTCCTCGGGACCTGCGGCGACACCGACGTGACCCTGATGGAGCACGACCGCTACTTCATCTTCAAGCGGGCTGACGGGGCTGTGTTCGGGGAGACCCGGTTCAACGCCAAGTACCCCCCGCTGGTGATCGACCGGGACGCCGAGAACCCCATTTGGTGGAAGGTGTCCACCAAGGAGTTTCTGGCCGCCATCCCGTTCCTGACCTCTGGGGCCGAGAAGAAGGACACCCGGCTGTTCGTGGACCGCCCGGACCCCGACGGCCCTCTCCGGGTCGGGATGAAGGCGATGACGGGGTCGATGATGGCCATCGACGTGTCCGTCATCGAGTCCGGCAAGACCGGCGATCCCAAGGTGGAATCGGACCTTCCTCCCGGCGGGTTCTGCGTGGACTTCAAGGACATCGAGAAGGTGCTCGGGGGATGGAGCCAAGAGGCTGCAATCTTCGGGGTCCACATCCGGGGCACGAATGGGTATGTCCGGTTCCGAGAGGAGCGGGACGGGGTGGACTACACCACGGTCTGCGCCTGGCTCAAGGACCGCAACGCATCGTGATCGCAGTCCCCAGCATCGACCACCTCCAGGCCCAGGTCGCCCAGGCTCAGGGGCGGAAAGCGGCCGTGCAGACGGCACTGGAGGGGGTCACAGCGGAGATCGAGCAACTGGAGGACGAGGAGGAACTCCTCACCCTCGTCGCCGCTCTGTTCCGCAAGCTCATCGACCATGAGGTGACCGAGGGGGTCAAGGCGGTCGAGCGGCTCCAATCGGAGGGGCTGCAAGCGGTCTTCGACGACCAGGACATCTCCGTCAAGGCCAACATCGACGAGAGCCGGGGCAAGGTCAGCGTCGAGTTGGTCACCGTCCAGCAGAAGCCCAACGGGGACATCATCGAAGGTCTGGCCAAGGACGATTTCGGAGGGTCCGTCCTCACCGTGCAGAGCGTTTTGCTCCGGGTGATCATCATGCTTCGGCGAGGTCTACGCCCTCTCCTGCTGCTGGATGAGAGCCTCACGGCCTTCGACTCGAACTACATCTCCAACATGGGGAGCTTCCTGTCCGAGCTTTGCCGGAAGTTGGAGATCGACATCCTGATGGTCACCCACAACCCGGCCCTGTTCGATGCCGCCGACCGCTCCTACCGCATCGTGCGGAAGGGGGGTGAGTCCAAGTTTGAAAGGGTACGGTGAGGCATGAGGACCGAGGGTCAAGTACGGCACAAGCTCAAGCAGGTGTTCTATCGCCACCTGTCCAAACGGTTGGCCGAGGGCCTGGCCGAGGTGCCGGAAAACTGCATGTACAACCGGCGGCCAAGTACGCATCCCCGGATGACGCCCCTCGAAGACCTTCCTCGGGTCTGCATCCATGCGGAACAGGCCGGGGCCATCTGTGACCGGAACCACGAATCTTCCGCCGATTACGCCTCCTGCCCGTTTTTCGTTCCGGTGAAATCCAAGGAGGTGCTCAAGCGGGAGTTCGTCGAGTTGGCCCGGAAGAAGCGGGACATCGTGGCCGAGATGATGCCGGACGCTGCGGCCCTCATGTGGGTGCTCGAAATGGAGGGCGGAGTCCCAGAGGGGGAGGCAGAGAGCGCTGCCAACGGCGAGGCCGAGGGGGATGAGGAAGAGGAGCCTGCCCCAGTGGTGGTGCGGCGGGAGAAGGCCCCCGTATTCGAGATGGGGGAGCAGGGGGACGTAGCCCTGGTGAAGTTCGACCTTCCTCCCCTGGATATGATCGACCGCCCGACCCCTCGATGGTGGGCCTTCTGGCGATGGCGGATGTGGCCTTGGAACTGGTTCCGCTCAGGATCCGAGCCACTGGACTGCCCCATCGCCTCACCCGGGGCGGACGGATGAGCAATCTCCTGCACCTGACCAAGATGAAGCTCCCCAAGAAGGGGACGCCGCTCGCTCTCGAATGCGAGGTGTCCCCGGACACAGCCCCTTACCTCGTGACGAGCAGCAAAGGGCTGGTCTGGGTCCCCCAGACCTCGGCGGATGGGACCATCAAGGCAGCCGTCCGGCTCAAGACCCAGCCGGAGCAGTTTTTCCTCGACGTGGTGGAGGCTGTCCACAAGGCGGGACAGCACTGGGAGTGGGGCAATGTCCTCCCCATGACCCCCGAGGGCTTGGAAGAGGCCATCACACATGTGGAGGAGTACGAGCTTGGCGAGATTGAGATCTTGGTTCCACCTTCGGTTGAGGGCGAGCCGTCTCCCGGCATGGAGATCGCCACCAAGCTGAACAAGCCGCACCGGCCCACTTCCTGGCTGCCCCGGGATCTCGCCGTGATCGTCCCCAAGGACCGCACCTTCGTAGGTTCCGTGTACCGCATCGGCAAGGACATCGTGGGCGTGGTCCACAACGCAGCACGGGGCCTTGCCATCGTCTCCAGCCGAGTAGAGGGTTGACGTGACCTGGCTGGCCGCCGCCCTCAAGGAGATGTCCTTGACCGAGTCCGTGGAGGGCTACCTCCACGGACGTGGAGCCAAGGAGGGGGTCATCGCCGAGCTTGGGTGCGTGTCATGGCACTCGGATGAGGCCCTTACCGACGAGGAACTCTGGCGCAAGCGGACCGGCCCGTTGGGCAGGGGCGAGTGGCTCGAAGGCTGGCTCATCGTCCCCCTTCTGGGGCCTCGGGGCCAGGTGTTGGGGTTCGAGGCCCGTCGGACGGACATCAAGAAGTTCAGCCGGTGGTTGACGCCTGAAGCGGCCTGGAACCCGGTGTGGTCCGGTTTGACGCCTTCCTCCATGCGGCGGATCTGGGAGGGCGGGGATGTGTGGGTGGTCGAAGGAACCTTCGACATGTTCGCTCTCCAGTGGGCCGTCCCGGCCAAGGATGTGGTCCTGGCGTCCATCACGGCTGCATTGAACCAGCGGCAGGTAGAGTTCCTACGCCGGTTCCTGGTCAAAGAAGCCTGGGTCCACATGGTCTACGACAACGACGAGCAGGGTCGGAACGGGACCCACGGATGGACCGACGAAGAGGGTAAATTTCGCTGGGGGGCGGTGCAAAAGCTGGAGGCCCTGGGTATCAGGTGCCGGGACGTGATCTACACCGGGGGCAAGGACCCGGGTGAAATCTGGGAGCGGTCTGGTGCCGAAGGCATCCAGACGGCCTTCCCTTTGTGAGGAGAGAACAATGGCGCAGACCGTAACCCCCCCTTCCCAGATGTGGAAGGCCGGAGACGACGTGATGAACACCGTGCGGGACTTGGTCTCGAAGTACCACCCGGATCTGGTCCTGGTGGAGGACGAGATCGCCGTGGTGTTCAAGGAAAAGGCCACCACGACGGGTGAAGCCGTCATCGCCGGGAAGACCGCCAAGGCAACCAAGCTGCTCGGGGTCCTGGGCGAGATCGACTTCAAGTTCATCATCACCCTCGGGGCCGACGTGTGGCAGACCCTCAGCGATCCGCAGAGGATCGCTCTGCTCGACCACCACCTCTGCGCCTGTCGGGTGGAGGAGAACCCCCAGAGCGGCACGATGAAGTGCTTCGTCCAGCCCCCGGACGTGTCCTTCTACAAGGACGAACTGGAGCGGCACGGTTGCTGGAGAACCAGCGGTGCTCCCGCTTCGCCGGACCTCATCAAGGACTTGTTCGGCCAGCCCTGACCCGGGGACGTACTAGGGTCTCTGACCGGGTAGAGGGAGCATGAGCCTCGATACCAAGTATCGCCCCGTCCGCTACGACGACGTGTTGGGCCAGGAGGCGACGAAGACCATCCTTCGTCAATTCGTGGCCCAGGGGAAAGGGTTCGAGCAGAGCTACCTTTTCGCTGGCCCTTTCGGTTCCGGCAAAACGACCCTCGGGCGGATCTTGGCTCGGGCTCTCCTGTGCGACTCGCCGCAGGAAGGTGACCCCTGCGACCAGTGCCCAACGTGCAAGCACATCCTGTCGGGAGGGGCGGCAGAGACCTTCGTGGAGGTGGATGCCGCCACGAACTCGGGGAAGGCCGAGATCAAGAGGATCATCGACGAGATCCAGTACGACACCTTCTCAGGCAAACAGCGGATCTACCTGTTTGACGAGTCCCACCAGTTGAGCAAGGACGCCCTCGACGCCCTGCTCAAACCCCTGGAGGAGAACATCCCCGGGAGCCGGGACAAGCGGCTCGTGTGCATCTTCTGCACGACCGAGCCCGAGAAGATGCGAGCCACCATCCTCTCCCGCTGCGCCCCGGCGTTTGTCATCCGGCCCCTCGACCCAGGAACCATCGCCAAGCGGCTGGTGACCATCTGCGAGGCGGAGGGCATCGGGTACGAGGAGGACGCCCTCCGGGTCATCGCCGAGATGACCGAGTGTCACATCCGAGACGCCATCAAGGCGGTCGAGGGTGTGCGGATGCTCGGGAAGGTGGACCAGGCCAACACCTCGGCCTACCTCAACCTGGACATCAACGACCTGTACCTCACCATCTTGGAGAAGCTCCCCTCCGACCTCGCTGGGGCCGTGGAGGCGGCCACCAAGGTCGCCGACCTGGCCTCCCCGGGAACCAGCTATCAGCGGCTCGCCGACGCCGCCATGATGGCGTACAGGGTCCACCTGGGGGCTGGAAAGCCCGAGTCCTACTGGGACCAAGAGCGGGTGGCCCGTCTGGCGGAGAGGGGGGACGCACTCCTGAACATCGCCTCCCGACTCGCCTCACGGCCAGGGAGGCCCTCCCTGTCGATGCTCCTGTGCGACCTGGCCACCCTGCACCACCTGGGCGGGGCACAGGCATCGGCTAACGCCGTGTTCGTCGTCCAGCAGGCCGCAGCCCCAGCCGGGGCGGCAGTGGAGGTCCCTACTGGCGAAGTCCCCTCGGCTGTGGTACAACAAGCCCGAGGAACGGTCGAGGTGCAAACTTCGGTCCCCTCTCAGGAAGCTAGTCCTCCTGCCGGTAAACTACCACCAGAGACGGAACTGGTGGATGGGACGTTTGTCAGGCAGAAGGCTGTGCGAAAAGTCGAGTCAGGCGGGAAACCGAGCCCGTCTTCGTCTGCTGAACTTCCCGAGCCTATTTTCTGCGAACTCCTTGGCCGGGAATTGAGCGAAGACGGGGACTTCCGTGGACCGCCGAGACGACCTGACATGGATCGCCCTTGAGTTGACCCGCCAGGGCGAGGCGAAGATCGAGGAAGGCACCCTCGCCCCCTCACTTCGTCGTGATCTGCACGTCGCCGCAGACTTCCCGGTCTTCATCCCGTCCAAGAGCTACATCAAGAAGGGCAGGCGGACGACCATCCACCTCATGGAAGGCTACGCCTTCGTGGCTACCGGGCTCCCCGAGGTCCAGTATTTCGGACTGGAGAAGACCGCCTACGTCGAAGCGGTGATGTCGTCACACGGCGCTCACGGGATGCGGGTGATCCACGCCATCCCGAATCGGGACATCGAGAAGCTCAAGCGCCAGCTTCGGGAGCACCTGGCCGCTGACATCGAGGAGAATGCCTGGGTCAAAGTCATCAAGGGGAAGTTCAAAGGCTTGGAAGGTCAAGTAGTTAGGCTGCATGACGAGCAGCACGCCTACGTGTCTTTCCGGCTCAGGAGCTTGCATCGGGTGTCTCCGATCCCCAGGGTTTTTCTACAGGCCATCGAACCACCACCCGGAGTAGTTGCGTCTGCTGGGTAGTTGTGGGAGAAGAAGAACCCTTGCGCTGTCTGACCTGCTCGACCTGATCGGCTGAACCAAGGCTCTCAGGAGCCACCCGAAATGGGAGAAGTATGGGCTGGTCTGGACACCGCATGATCGATCCAACCGAGATAGAGGCTCGCTTCAGTGTGGAGGACGGCATGGCGTACATGGCGTCCATCTTCACGGAGCCCACCGACGACGACCTGGAGCGGATCGAGGTCATCCGGGGCATCATGGAGTCGCTCCCTGCCAGGGAGGCCGATTTCGTGGACCTCTACTTCTTCCGTCGGAAGAAGCAGACCGAGATCGCCTTCATCTTCGACTGCTCCCAGCCCACCGTCTGCTATCGCCTCCAACGAGCAACCGCCCGGATCCGTTTCCTCCTCGACCTGCCCAAGGTCGAGGAGAAGGAACTCCTTCGGGACATGCGGGCGTTCCTGAAGGACGACCTGGACGTTCAGATCATGCACCTGATGTGGTTGACCACCTGCCAGTCGGAGGCCGCCAAACGCCTCGGGGTCAGCCAGGGGCTCGTCCGGCACAGGTTCATGCGCTCCATCAAACGGATGCGCTCCTTCATCGAGGTCCCACGTCGCTATCAGGAACTCGACGCCCTCCGAGCCCAGTTCGACGCCGCCGAGGCCCCCGCCGACAAGATGGCCATCAACGGCCAGATGAAGGATGTGCGGGACCAGTTCAACGCCGTCCTGAAGTGGGTCCCCAAGGAAGCACAGGACGACCCCTCCCGCTATGAGATCTACGTCCGTCTGTTCGAGTTCATCTTCGCCAACCTGAACATCCTCCGAGAGGTCCAGCGACCCGCCTGGGACTGCCGGGTCGTTCGGAAGATCGACTCTCCGCCCGCCTGATCCGCCCCGGTATTCAGCCTATGGTCGGGCCTCGATAGAGGCGCACCTGGGTGAGGCCATGAGCGATCCGAGCGGAAAACGAGTCCTGATGTCCAAGCGGGTTGCCGCCCGCTGGATCGCCCGTAAGGCGAAGGCCGAGTACCGTTTTTCGGTCCTGATGGGCACCCGGGAGATCCGCAACCTCCCCAACCTGCTCCGGTCCATGCGGGACGGGAAGTTGGCCATGGAGGGGGTGCCCTGCATCCCCGACCTCGGGGTGAAGGAGTCGTTCGACAAGGTGGAGATGTGGTCCAACGACCGTGAGGCCATGATCAAGCTGGTCGACTGGTTTGAGCGGAGAGGCTTCGACACGACGGGGGTGTGGTGATGCCGTTGTCCAGGCTCCAGTCGGTCTTCACCTACCAGTCCTCCGCCGGAGGCGAGACCTACAAGTTCGACATCGTCATCGACGCCCAGAGCCAGGTGTCGGTTCGGAACATCCGAACCCCCCGTGGGCTCGTGACGGACTCCATCACCCAGGTTCCATCGGCGGTGGCGCAGGACATCTTCGATGCGATTTCCGTGGTCCAGCTTCTCGTGGCGGAGAGCACGGCCGTCTCGGGGACGGCCTACTTCTCAGGGCAGACGACCCGCTCCATCACCATCCCCGGAGGAACCCTCAACAACGCCAACTACCGGGTCCACTGGACCACCCCCGACGGGATCCTGCTGCGGGTGGAGAACAAGACCACCACGGGGTTCGACCTCGTGGCCTCGGCGGCCTACGGCTCGGCGGCTTCGGTGAAGGCTGTACCATGGGCGGTCCTGGTGTCCACCGTGCAGGCTTCGGCCTTCGGCGGTGTCCTGACCTTCGGGGCCGGGGTCACCTCTCAGGGCGTTGCGTTCCCGGCAGCGGTAGCGTCGGACGACTACCGGGTCTTGCTAGAGCCCTCGGACTTTTTCCAGGCCAAGGTGGCGAACCAGGCGAAGACCGGGTTCGACGTGGTCATCAACCATGACCCCGCCCCGGGGGCAGTGACCGTCGGCTACGACGTGGTGCTGTGAGGAGCGAACGATGGCACAGGACCCGCTGCTTGTAGACCAGATCCAGATCGAGCCCGGTGCTGCGGGGACTCGTCTGATCGACCGGGACCCGGGTACTGGTGCCCTGCGGTTTCAGGATGCCGTCCTCGGGTCTCCACTCGCTCTCAGTCAATTGGCTGGGTTGCGGAACATCGCCAACGTCCTCGTCGTCGGCAAGAGCGGGGCGGGTGCCCAGTACACCACCGTCCAGGCGGCGCTCGACGCCGTGCCCTCGAATGCCTCCCCGACCAACCCCTACATGGTTCTGGTCATGCCGGGGGTTTACACGGAGACGGTCAACATCGTTCGGGATGGGGTGTTCCTCATCGGGCTGGGACGGCCAACCATCCAGTCGGCGCTCGAAGCGACCCCCAACGCCCCTGGGAACGACCACACCGTCATCATCTCCGCCCAGTTGGGGACCATCCCCCAGTTGTGCATTCTCCAGAACTTCCGCATCACCAACGCCCATGACACCAAGGCATGTGTGCGCCTCACCGGGGGGGCTGTTTCTCAGGTGGGTGGTGCTGGGCAGGGGATCGAGCTTCGGGACTGTCTGCTGGAGGCCAACGCCGCAGGGGGGAACAGGGTCTTGTGGGCTACGGCGGTCAATCGGGCTCTTCTGGACCGCTGCTGGCTCGAAGGGACCACATCAGCCCTTCTCCTTGTCGAGGAGGTGGCGAGTTTCGCTATCCGGCAGGCGGCCGTCGGTTGCGGGGTGAGCCTCCGGTACGACACAGCCAACGCCGTTCCTGCCGATGCTGCTGTGGGCTACAGTTTCGAGTCCTGCTCCGAGGTCGCTGGAGATACCATCCTGGCCCCGGCCGTGTCCGTGGACCTGGAGGGGGCTGGGGCGTTTCAGATGAACGCCTGCACGGTGGGTGGAGCCCAGGTGCAGTTGAGCGGGGACCAGCAGACCTTCCTGGTCCAGAATTCCGTTTTGCCTGACCTCTCCCTTCTGGAGACGGTAGGTCTCACCCTGAGCAACTCGTCCCGTGGGGATCTGGTGGCTCCGAACGCCAACGCCACCCTTCGAGAGAACGGGCGGGATGGTATCGTAGCGTTCGCTGCCGTCACCACCGTAGCGGTGACCTTCGACATCCCGTACCCCGCCGGGTTCACCGACTACAACATCGGGTTCGAACTGGATGCCCGCCCCGCCAACGACGAGACACCTTGGGTCACGGGCAAGGCCAACACAGGGTTCACCATCAACTTCTTCACGGCCCAGACGCTCAACGTCCGTTGGTCGGCCACGGTCCGGTAGGAGGATGTAAATGTCTGATTTCTGGGAGGAGTTCGCCAACGCCTACGTGGTCGAGTCGGCCATCGATCAGGTGCTTCAGGGCCGGGAGATGGGAGGTCCGGCGACGACCTCGATGCAGGATCTCACGGACAAGGGCCGGGCCGCCAACGCCCTCCGGCCGCCGTTCGACGCCGGACGCCGGGTGTCGTTCGTGGCCAACGTCGGCTCTGTCCTGACCTACGACCGCATCCCCGACGAGGGTGTCGAGGGGACCATCATCAAGGTCAAGTCCGGCGGCGAGAAGAAGACCTCGGAGGGGGAACTGGTGTTCGTCCACTGGGACGACGGGGCCTTCCGGCCCATCTACGCCGAACATCTCCGTCCCGGGTCCTCGAACCGGAGGATGGCCAGCAACGTCGCCATCCGGGTGGCGAGTCTGGACATGGTGGGCCAGTTCTTCGCTCAGCACCGCTCAGCGGGGTCGGATGAGCTTGTCCACAAGGCCACCAAGGACTTGTGGAGCTTCCGCAAGGAGGACAAGGGCTACGTCATCGAGCGCCTGTTCGACTACCGGGGGGAGCCTCTCAAGGTCTGAACCCGGCCCGGGTATTCGGCCTATAGGCCCTCGAAGGTAGGAGCCGGAGGTTGCACAGGATGCCCTGGAAGAACGCCAGCCCGGACCGCAAATCGGTCCTCCGAGTCGCCCGTGAGGCCACCATGCGTGGTTTTCGGATGCGTGTGGCTGGCGAAGTCCGGTTCATCAAGGACCGGGGTGGTGACCACAACGAATGGGGCTGGAACCCGCCGGGGGCATCCGAGCGCCAGATCGACCCCGATTACGAGTTCAACCCGAAGAACCTGGAGCCCCTGGCCCGGGTTCTTCGGTCGGCCCTCATGGCACTCGGCCATCTCCAGACGGCCCGGACGGTCTTCACGAAGATCAAGTCCCAGCGGGTCAGCCCGGACGGAAACCTCGGTGGCAAGGGCTACGTGATGCCCATCAAGGACATCCGCAAGCAGTTCGCCAACTGCGACGAGGCGCTCTCGGCCATCACGGACTCCATCTACGACGAGATCAACGCCATCCACTGGCACCCGCAGGTGGACGACTCGGGCGGCAACCCCCGTGAGCGTCAGGAGGTGCAGGAGATCATGGATGACGTGGAGGAGATTCGGGACAACCCGGAGGAATGGGCTGAGGGTGAGGAAGCCGAGATGGACACCGAAGGCCCCAACGAGGCGGATGGGGTCCACAAGCTGGCCTCTTCCCGGGTGACCCTCGGGATCCTGCCCTCCGGCCAGTTCTGGGTCGTCCCTTTCCGCCAGGGGCGCCAAGATGCTCCTGCCATTGCCCCGAACACCGCAAAGGCAATGTCCGTGGCGAAGGATGTCTCACGGATGCCCGGCATCGACCATGTCCAAGTCCATGATTCTCTTGGGGGTTTGGTCGTCACTGTCGAGCGGGGTTCGATCAAACACAGTGCTTCGGTCCAGCGAGTGGCCGCCATGTATCTCGCACGGAGGGACGCTCGATGAGCACCGACAAAACTGGCATCGACTGGGAGGCCCTGTTGGGTGAGTCCCAGCTTCCCGCCGATGAGTTCACCTGGACGGACGGGTCCAACTACGGCCTCGACGGCTACCATTTCGACCAGACCATGGGCGAGGGGGTGAAGAACCGTCCGGCCCAGCCGGGGACCACTCCCAACCCGCTTCGGGACAACCTCTACAACGCCACCATGCCCACCGTCGGTGACCTCCCGGGAGAGGTACTCGGGGTCGAGCCCTCAGACGTGTCGTTTGTGGACGAGCCTGTTCATGCTGTCGAGGACGGTTTCCACCTGGGGTCCATGCTGGAGGACACTGAGATTCCCCTCTCGAAGGAGGCCAAGGAGGCCATCGCCTCCCTGTCGGACCTGTCCTGGCTCGACCCGACGCAGGAGCAGGATCCCGAGAGGCTGCCCAAGGAGCTTCTGCCCGACCGGCCCCCGCTGAACTCCTCACCCGAGTTGGCGGAGGCGTGGGGCGTGGACCGCCGCACGGACGGCATCAGCCTGATCCCCAACAAGGACCGGGAGGCCGAGGCGTTCTACGAGAGCATCAAGAGCCCGCCCCCCGCTCTCCCTGGGGTTCGAGCGGCGGCCGAGCAGTTCGTCCCTGCCGTGCAGCGGGCCATCCGCCGGTCCCACTACGGCGAGTCCCTCAAAGACATCGCTCAGGAGTTGGTGGACACGCTGGGGGACAAGGACCCACGGCTTGCCACGGTGATGGAGCGGATTGCCGCCGATCACGGCCTGGCAGGAACGGTGTTCATCAACGCCAACGCCTTCCCCGGGCTCAAGAACGGCAAGTGGGTCAAGGAGTTGAAGCGGATTGCCCGTTCGGCAGCCTTCGTCATCACCGACGACAACACCGTGGCCACCAAGCTCGGACGTGTGAAGGCCAAGTCCCTCAACTGGGACACGGTGCTGACGTTCTACAAGCCCCGGCTCGAAGCCGCCGGGTACAAGCTCGCCAGCGGAGACCCCAAGGAAGCACTGCGGAGGGCTTTCCTGACCGGCCCGGCAAAGCCCGAGGTCGCCGCCAGCCACAAACCCGTGGATGTCCGCCCAGCCGACCGGATCTCGGCGGCGGATGCTTTCGGTCGTCTGGCCGCAGCGGGTCCGTCGGAGGTCCAGGTGATCGAGGCCCTGGAGAAGCGGGCCATCGAACGCAAGCGCTCTGCCCTCATGGTCGAGATCCGCAAGTGGGCTGAGACGGGCCGCCTCTCCCAGGAGGAGGCTCTCCGGCTGGCCACCAGTACAGCGGATCCGACCGACATCCGCCGGTGCCTGGCCACCCTTGTGATGGTCACGGCGAACAACGTCTACGACGGGACCGGAACCCTCGTGCCGCAGCAGGCCCACCTCATGCGCCAGGGGGCCTTCAAGTCCCTGGCCGAAAAGGAGGCAGCCCTGGAGGCCGGGGAGCGGAAGAAGTTCGCCGTTCACCTCGCCAAGCAGGTCAAGGCAGGGCTCCTCACCAAGGAGGAGGCCCAGAAGATCCTCGCTCTGGACAAGCCGGTCCACGAGCTTCGCCGGGTGGCCACCATGGCCATTCAGACGGCTGGGCAGCACCGGAAGGTCAAGATGGAGGCCGCCGAGCAGCGGGACTACTCGGGGCCGGAGTACCGGCCTGCGGAGCAGCGGGTCTCGGCCGTTCCCGACCTCACCGCCTACCAGAAGAAGGTCATTGCCCACGCCGAGAAGACCGGCATCGACGCCCGGGAGTTCTTCGCTCTCCTGCGCTACGCCAGCCGGGAGATGAACGAGGGCATGATGGGCAAGACCCTCACTGCCATGCTCGACGTGCGGTTCACCCAGGGCCTCCTGAAGGCTGCCGAGCCCCTCCTGCGAGAGCTACGGGCCGAGCACGAGGGGCTGGCGGGGACGGTCTACGTGGACGCCTCTGCCTATGCCTCTCCGTCGGGGGTCAAGGGATGTGAGGGTGGGGCTCTCAAGCATCGGGCGAACCAGATCAAGACGGTCCTGGCCATGCCTCGTTGTGGCGGGTGCGTCCATGCCCGGGAGGGTATGTGCTCGATCTACGGCAAGCCGCTCATCAAGGCGGCTTCCGAGGTTCTGCCGGACGTGAAGACCGCCCAGCGGCAGATGCTCCACATGGCGGATGCCTCGGATGCCGAGGTGACGGGCTCCTACTTCAGTCCGAACGAGTTCAACCTGGGCTCGCAGTTGGACAGCATCGACCTGATCGAGCAGGCCCCGGCCGACAAGCTGGGAGAGATCTTGTTCGGCGGGATGCACCTCGGGGAGGAGTGAACATGAACCGAGGAAGCAGAAACGACCAGCGATTGGTCAGCCCGGCTTCCGGGTTCGCCAACCGGCTCGTGGCCAACCTGGCAGCGGGAGGGTCTCCCGACAAGGGGGCACCTTTCAACGCTCAGACCATCCGAACGGCCTGGTCCTCTCGGAGCCTCTCCGAGGGAAACCGGCCTGGGTTCCAGGCGAGCATGACCCGGACCCTCGGGCAGGATTTCCGGCCGGTGATGCAGATCACCGTGAGCGACAACGATTTCTCCACGGGAGCCTGCCTGCTCAAGATCGGGGACTACGTGTTCGTGGCCGGAGTGGACTACCTGGTGGGGGCTCTCGCAGCCAACACGGCCACCAACCTGTCGGCGGCCCTGGACCGCATCCCGGGGTGGAACTCCACGGTTGTGGGGGCCGACATCCAGGTCTCGTACCCGCACCCGGGTCGGATTCGCTACGAAGTGCGGCACTTGGGGACCATTGCGAACCTCACTCTGGCCGGTCCAGGCGGAGCGGCTTTCGAGCGGGCGGACCTCATGAGCTACAGCGCCATCGAACCCACTCCGCCCATCGTGACGCCGTGAGGAGGTAAGGACTGATGGCGGCGCAGAGCAAAAAGGTTCGGGCAGACCTCCTGGCAAAGGTTCCGCCGGGGGCTCGTCGAGTCAAGGTCGAGACGGAGAAGGGCGAGACCAAGTACAAGCCCATCGACGAACTCGCCGATACCGACATCATCTGCACCTCGGCAGACGGGGACCCCATCGTCATGCGGGCCAAGCCGGGCCGCAAGGCCAAGGCCGACCCGCAGCCGGTGAACGACACCATCAAGGAACTGGTCAAGCGCAAGCAGGCGGCCGTCACCACCGACCCCCTTCGGGACGCTGCCGAGAAGGAGCCCGACTCCGAGATCGTCCTCCATGAGGTTCTCAAGGGCCTGACCGAGGAGGTGGCCTCGCTCCATTTCGAGAGGGCAGAAGCGGAGCGAACCGGCAAAGAGACCAGCCAGATCAGCGTCCGCCGGATCGGTGGTCTGAAGGCCGTGGCCGAGACCTGGCTCAAGCGCAAGGACCAGATCGCCACCAAGTCCGTGGACCCCGACTCCCCCGGGTTCAAGGCGGCTTTCCAGTTCGTGCTGGAGACGATGAAGGAGGCCATGCTGTCCGCCGGGCATCGTCCCGAGATGGTGCAGACCGTCTTCTCGAAGTTCAGCAGCATGACGGCCACCGAGTCCTGGGAGGCAGAACTGAAGGCCCACATCAAGAAGGCGGTGTGAGTTACTTCGTATGGGTCTTTCAAGTCTCGCTCTCGACATCGGCCAATCGGTCGCTCCTGTTCAGGACGCAGTCGCCGACATCATCACCTTCGTCGAGGCCCGTTGGGGTCTGAACCAGAAGCTCTACCCCGTCCAACGGATCATCCTCAAGTGCCACTACGGCATCCCGCTGGATGACAACCCGTGGGGGCTCGACCTCAGCCAGCCGGTTCCACTGGGTCATCCCCAGTACGACGAGATCACGACAAAGGAGGGCTCGGAGAAGGGCTTCTACCGCTGGCGGGTGAAGATCTCCGACTGGCGGCGGGAGAACTGGAGGATCATGTCGGAGGCCGACTACCTCCGAATGCTCTACGACGAGGGCCGCTCGAACATCCGAGAAGTGGTTCCTGGCCATGAGCGTCGGGAGATGGTGCTCTCCATCGGCCGCCGGTCCGGCAAAACCCACCTGGCCGCCTGTGTGGCCGCCTACGAGACCTACAAGCTCATCAAGAAGGGGGACCCGCAGTTCTACTACGGGCTCCCGGTCGGCGAGGTCATCGGCATCATCTCGGTCGCCACGGACAAAGAGCAGGCCGGGATCCTCTACTCGAAGGTGTCCGGTTACTACAAGGAGTGCCCTTACTTCGGCCCCTACACGGCCAACAACACGATGTCCTACGCCCGGTTCCAGACCCCCAAGGACATCGAGCGTTACGGCCGGTACATCGAGGACGAGAAGGCCAACGCCACCATTCGGGTGACGTTCCGGCCCTGTCGAGCCAAGGGTCTTCGAGGCCCTGGCAACATCGTCATCATCCTCGACGAGCTTGCCCACTTCTCGGACGGCGGGCAGTCGTCGGCCAAGGAGGTCTACGACGCCGTCACCCCGTCGATTTCTGCCTTCTCCCCCAAGGACCCCGAGGACGCCACGACCCCGACCGGGGACGTGGAGGGGCGGGTTCTCTCGATCTCCAGCCCCCTGGGCAAGCAGGGCCAGTTCTACACGCTGTTCCAGATCGGCATGAAGGGCGGCAAGGCCGGGGAGAACATGGTGTGCATCCAGGCACCGACCTGGGAGGTGAACCCGACCGTCCCGTCCAACGAGTTCGAGAAGCACTACCTCAAGGACCCCAACGTTTTCTTCACCGAGTACGGGGGCGAGTTCACCGACCGGACCCGGGGCTGGATCGACGATGCGGCCGACCTTCTGGCCTGCGTGGACCCGGCTCATCGCCCGACCGACCGGGGTATGCCTCGCCGTTCCCACTTCGTCGGCCTCGACTTCGCCCTTGCCGGGGACGGCACGGCCATCGCCATCGGTCACGTCGAGAACGGGGTCATCGTCCTCGATTACCTGGAGGAGATCCGGGCCGGGGAGGGCAAGTACGCCCACGTCGAGCGCCTGGACTTCGACGAAGTGGCCGATTGGGTCCACGACCTGTCCAGGCGGTTCTACTTCGCCTCGGGTTTGTTCGACCAGTGGGCCGGGATCGTGTTCGAGCAGGCGCTCAAGAAGCGGGGCCTCTCCCAGTTGGTGAGCACCCACTTCACGAAGCAGTTGAACAGCCAGTTGTTCAGCAACTTCAAGGACATGATGTGGGACAAGCGGCTGAAGCTGTACGACTGGCCGAAGCCAAACCCCAGCGCCGGGGACGGGAGCCGGGTCGAGCACTGCCCGTACATCATGGAGCTTCTGACCCTTCAGGCGGAGTACCAGACCAAGTACATCACGGTCGTCTCCGCCCCCAACGCCCCGGGGAAGCACGACGATATGTCGGACGCCTTGGTTCGGATGGTCTGGGCGGCCAGTCAGAACATCACCAAGACCCCCTACATCGCTGGGTCTCGGGACAAGCAGGTGCGGGGGCGGACCGTCCCCAGTCCTGCGGCCGTCCGCAAGGCGTTCATCAAGTCCAAGCGTGTCGGTGGCAGCAGCCCTGATCGGCAGCCCTCCCGCATCAACCGAGGTCGGATTCGTGGGAGGTTCTGATGCCGTCTCTCAAGCCCCACGTTCCCCCACGGGCTGACCAGCGCTTCATCCTCAAGCTCGTGCAGATCTCCCTCGGGGACAAGGTGGAGCACCGCCCTTCGGAGTTTGAGCGCATCTCCCGGGTATTCTCACGTATGGGTGGCTCTTGGGAGCGGATTTTCCGGGGCGGCAGCCCAGAGGACGTGAACCTGCTCAAGCGAATCCTCAAGGCTGCGGTCAAGCACGGCTACCTCACGAAGAAAGAGGGCTGGAACTAATGGCGCTGAAGGACCGCAGAAGGGCCAAAGCCGAGCAGACCAATCCGGTTGACCGGGAGGTTCAGGGGCACTTGCAGGTAGCCCTCAAGGAGATCGACCGGGCCATGGCCGTTTACGGACGGATCTCCCGTAGTGCCCGCCAGGAGGACCAGCAGGTCGCCGGGCGGGCTCGGCAGAACAGGGCCATCCTCGAAGCGGCCAAGGCCCAGTTGTCTCGGGTGACCAACCTGAAGGCGGCTCTCGAACAAGACATTGACCTGCTCCCCGAGACCGTCAGGGAGCAGTTGTCCCGGGAAGCCAGTCTCAAGCGCCGGGCCGAGGATGATGCCAAGAGGCGGCAGCGCCAGACCGAGGAGTCCGTCCAGAATCTCCTGGCCTCGCTCGGAAAGGGTGCGTCGGGAGCGGCGGCTGAATGAGGCGGAACGACCCCAAGTACACCGTGAAGGTGGCCACCGTCCCCAAACGGGCTGACGTGACCGTCGGCAAGCCTGGGAAGGTGGTGCGGACCGCCATGCGGGCCAAGGTCGCTTTCCCGATGGCGGGAGGCACCACGCTGGGCTCGGGTGGGAACTTCTACTCTCCCGAGCTTTCGCCGGACTTCCTCGAACTCCCCCAGAGCATCGACGAGCAGCGGAACTATTACCGCTTCTTCTACGACCACGATCCCTTCGTCGGTCAGGCCATCGACCTCCACAGTGAGCTTCCCCTCTCGAAGCTCCGCCTCCGCAAGCCCCGGGCGAAAAACAAGGCGTTGGCGGAAGCCTCCATGCGGTTCTGCGAGAGGTGGGTCAAGAGCATCGGCCTGCTCCAACGGCTCCTGGCAATCGTCCACGACTTTTACCTCATCGGAGAGGTGTTCGTTTTCGCCGAGGACACCAACCCCGAGATGCCCAGGGAGGTCACCCACCAGCCGCACCGGGAGGTGACCCCGGAAGGCAAGATCATCGACGAGTGGACCGAGAGGGGGGACGCCCGGGAGCGGATGGTCGAGTGGATGAAGAAGAACTACCAGGGCTGGACGGGCCTGCGTGTTCTTCCTCCCGAGCAGATCCACATCGAGTCGTTCCCGTTCACGGACAAACGGCTCATCGAACTGATCCCCGATTCCAAGACCAAGAGCCTGGTCGAGCGGGCACGGCAGGGGGACGAGCGGGCGGCCGAGATCGTCGCCACGTACCCGGCCGACATCATCCGGCACGTCCTCGACGGGACCAACATCCCTTTGAACACCAACCCGATGGCGGGGTCGTTCGTCCACTATCTGGCTCGGAAGAGGGCAGATTACGAGCCCCGGGGCAAGAGCCTTCTTCAGCGGGTCCTCCGGGTGCTCGTGTACCGGGACAAGCTCCGCCAGGCCCAGACAAGCATTGCCTCACGGCACATGACCCCCATCCGCATCGTGTGGGCGGAGGACATGAACGCCGAGCAGACCGAGGAACTGCGGGAGCAGGTGGACCTGGCCCTTCAGGACCCGGACTTCTCCATCATCGCCAACTTCCAGGTCAACTGGGAGGAGATCGGCGGGGGTCAGGGGAACCGGCTCCTCGAACTCACGAGCGAGTACGACCTCACCGACCGGCAGATGTACGCAGGGCTCGGGGTTACCGAGTCCCTCCTCTCCGGCGAGTCGAGCTACTCCGGCGACCGTATCCACCTGGAGGTCATCAACGTCCGCTACCTCCTGCTGCGGGAACTCCTTCAGGACTTCGTGGACCACCACCTCCTCGAACCGATGTGCCGTCGGATGGGATTCGTCGAGATCGACGAGGACGGCTACGAGGTGGTCATCCATCCGAGGCTGTCGTTCACCAGGCTGGCCCTACGGGACAATCAGGAGACGTTCGACGCCCTGTTCAACCTCTACCAGAAGGGGTCGCTGGACATCGACACCATCCTCGACCTGCTCAACATCGACCCGGACACGGTGCGGGAGAAGCTGGAGAGGGACTTCGGGACGTTCAACGACGCCACCTTCAACGAGCTTCTCCGAGCCCTCTACAGCCGGGCTGGGGATGCCATCGTCGAGAACTCCGACTTCGTCGAGCAGATGGCCGAGCGGATCCACGTCACCTACAAGAAGCCGAAGCCCGAGGGCGTGGCCCGCTTCGCTTCGGTCCAAGGAGACGATGGCGAGGCTCAGGACCCGATGGTACTGCTCAAGGGGGCCGTCAAACAGGCCATCAACGAGGTGTGGGCCACCGACCGCCCGCTCACGGGTTCCGATTGGCCGAGGGCAGCCACCCGGGAGCCCTCGGTTGGCGACCTGGCCCAGCAGGTGGCCGACTTGCAGGCCCAGATCGCCAAGCTCCAGGGTGGCTAGCTCGGTTCCCTGTCTATTGTCCCCGGTGTGACAGGAACCGGAGAGGCGACCCGTGGCGATTCCTGACCCCATCCTCGAAGCACAGGCCCGGCGGCTCAAGGCACGGCACCAGGTCAGGCAGGAGTGGGCCAATCTCGACCACATCCGCCTGGCCCGCTCGTACCAGGAGTACGTCGAGGAGAAGAAGCGGGACAACGAGCGCCCGCTTCCCAAGGCCGAGTGGGAGAAGTTCCAGGGGAAAGGGAAGTCCGAGTCCAAGGGACTGAAGTCCCAACCGAAGTCGGACCGGGCCAAGGCTTTTCTCTCGAAGGCCAACTCGGTCATGAGCAAGGCGTTCGAGGCGGCCTCCCACAAGGTCAAAACGTTCATCGCCGATCCGGTCGAGCGGAAGAAGATGACCCGGGAGATGGGCCGGAGCGTGAAGAAGAATGCTCCCCGGGCGGCCAAGGCCATGTGGAACGGGTTCAAGGGCGAGGCCAAGGCCATCGCCGTGGATGCCCCTTCCATCCTGTTCAAGATGGCCAAGGAGCGCCGCAAGCCCACCAAGAAGGAGCTTCACACGCTCTACGGGGTCGGCGTCTACGCTGCCGGGACAGCCTTGGCTTTTTCGGGAGCCACCCCTCTGTTGGCGGCAGCCAAGGCGTTTGGGCACAGCATCACCCTGCACGCCACGTTCAAGGCTATCCACACGGTCGCCGACGAGATCTTCCTCGGGACCGAGGCCGTCGAGTCCGTGGCACTCGCTGGGGGCCTCGGTGACAAGCTCCCTGTGATGACGAGCGACATCCCGGGTCTGAACCACATTTGGGATTTCATGGCGGAGACAGCCTCCCAGGTCACCAAGCTCCCCATGTTGGTCGCCGCTGAGGGTAAGGAGCCAGAGGGCGAGGAGGAGAAGTTCCTCTACGACCTCATGCAGCGGATCTACGAGGAGGCGGGCAAGGTCTTCGAGAACCTCACCGACGAGGACATCGAGGCCATCATGGCGCACGGGGTTGATGCCCCGTCCGGCTCGAAGTCGGCGGCCTATTTCAACTCTAAGGAAGATCGGTTTTTGTCCTATTTGAAAAATAGGACATGCGAACCAACTGCTCTCAGCCAGGATGTACCGACCCTGTCCATGCCCGAGGTTTTTGTAGGGCACACCGGCCAAAACCGCAGCCTCGAAAACGAGGTTTCAGGGTTGCTCCAGCCGAATCCGTTTGTGCGGTCGAGGGTTGCACAAACCCCTATCTCGCCAAGGAGTTCTGTAGGCAGCATTACCATGCCTGGTACAGATACGGGGACCCCTCAAAGCGATTTCGCACCTCCAACGGGCAAGGGAGGATCAACACGTCCGGGTACAGGGTCATTACGGTTGACGGCCAGCAAGTCCTCGAACACCGGCACGTCATGGAACAACAGCTTGGCCGGGCTCTCCTCCCAGGAGAGACCGTCCACCATCTTAATGGACAGCGGTCCGACAACCGGCCCGAGAACCTCGAACTCTGGTCGAGGCACCAGCCAGCCGGGCAGCGAGTCGAAGACAAGGTCCGCTGGGCACGAGAGATTCTCGGCCGATATGGCGACCTCTATCCTGAGAATCGCTAAGAAATTCGAGTTGAACGTTGGGGATCCAGTTCTTTACGGGAAGTACAAGAACAAGAAGGGTGTGATCACCGGGTTCAAGACGGATGAGAAGTCTGGTGACCCCATCGTAGTCATCGAGCCCGTCCCAAAGGGCCGAAAGCAGACCAAAGAACTGAAGTTGTTCAAAGTCCGTTTTGACGAAGAGCGGGCCGACCCTGCCAAGAGGGCCGCCGAGATGTCCAACCGGGCCTCCGTGGCTCTGATGCGAATGCTCTCCGACATCGCTCGTCGCCTGGGGGCGGCCCAGCACGTCTACGTCGTGGGTGGGGCCGTGCGGAACTTCGCCATCGGCGAGCCCATCAAAGACATCGACGTGGTGATCGACTCCGTGTCCCTCGGCAAGGACTCGGAGTGGTTCGCCAACCAGGTGGCCCGAGCCATTCCCGCCAAGACCCAGGTGGTCACCGACCAGTACGGGGTCAGCAAGGTCTTCGTACTTTCACCCTGGGAGCTTGCAGGGCACCAGATGCAGGACCCGGCCCAGGCGGCCGTGGAGATCGCCAACGCCCGCAAGGAGAGCTACGGCGGGGCCGCCGGGAAGGGGTACAAGCCGGATACGGTGGAGCCTGCCACCATCGAGGAGGACGTTCGTCGCCGGGAGTTCACGTTCAACTGCATGGCTGGGGATACCCTCATCCCCACCGAGAAAGGCATCCTTCGCATCGACCAGATCGCCTCTCGGGACGGGGGGGATTATCAGGACATCCGCCTGACGGTAGCAGGGCAAGATGGCCCTTCGACTGCGGTGGGGTGGCAGTACAGCGGGTTCGCCCCCACCCTGCGGGTGACGACCGAGTGGGGTCATTCCTTCTCCTGCACGCACCATCATCCGGTTCTGGTTCTTCGGGGGCACAGCCATGAGTGGGTGCAGGCGGATCAGCTTGAGGAAGGTGACCTGCTCTGTGTGCCCGTGCGGCAGGTGACGAGGCGAACTCCTCTTGCCCTCGACCTGCCTGACCCGGTGCAGCCAAAGCACGGGCGGTTCAAGGAAGTCTGCAAGCCCGAGGTGATGACGCCTGAGTTGGCGTTCCTGATTGGGTGTGTGTTGGCCGAGGGGTCTAATACCCACAAGCGGGTGTCATTCAGCAACTCCGACCCGGCCCTCATCTCCCGATACGTCGAGTGTTTCCACGCTACGTTCGGAGTCCAGCCCTCACGCAACAAAGTGGTCGAGAAGGGGTCCGTCCGTGTTTTGCGGGGGGTGGAGTTCGTAGCCAATGCCGACGGCTACGACATCTACGCCGACAGCAAGGCAGTGGTTGGGTGGCTGGAAGACCTCGGCCTGTACTGCGGGGGGTCCAAGAACGGCAAGTCCGCTTCCCACCACAAGGTCGTCCCGTGGTCCATCCTGCAAGCCGATGAGCGCAGCCAAGGGGCGTTCCTCGCAGCATATCTGGAGGGGGACGGCACCATCCGGCCCGACTCGGGGCGCATTACCTTCTGCTCGGCTTCTCCCCATGTCCGACAGCAGTTGCAGGTGCTTCTGGGTGCCCACGGCATCTTGAGCAAGGTGAAGGACAGGTTCGTCTACATCAACGCCGTGGACTCTGCCATCCTGTGGGAGAAGATCCAGCCGTGGATGGTGACCAAGGGGTTCGACTACACTCAGCGGGACAACAAGGCCCGCACCCGCTACGGCATCCCCGCAGATTACATCCGGGGTTTCCTCGCTGGGCGCAAGCAGGACACCGGCAGCCGGGCCGTTTACGCCACGGACGGAGATGGATTCCGAACCCTCCCCGATGTCCATGAGCCGGTTCGGAAGGTTCAGCGGCTTCTCCACGATGCCCATGCCCGAGGAGACTTCGACGGGTTCATGGCGAGCCTCAAGGTCATCAGCCCGGACGAGTTCACCAAGCTCCGGCGGTTGTTCGACCTCGGCTACCAGTACGTCGAGGTCACGTCGGTTGAAAATGCGGGGCAGCAGGACGTGTTCGACATCTCGATGGGCGAGGGGGTCGAGCCTGCTTTTGTGGCGAACGGGGTGGTGGTCCACAACACCCTCATGTGGCGGCTGCTTGACCTCGCCAAGGGGCCGGACAAGGCCGAGATCATCGACCTCACCGGCTGCGGGGTCCAAGACCTGAAGGACCGACGGATGCAGTGCCCGTCGGACCCGGACAAGACTTTCTCGGACGACCCGAGCCGGATGCTCCGGGCGGTCAAGTTCATCATGAAGTACGGCATGAAGCTGACCCCGGACACCGAGGCAGCTATCCGCCGGAACCTGCCCAAGCTCAAGCGGGCTCCGTTCGAGGCCATCGCCGTCATCCTCGAAGACACCCTGCTCAAGGATCCGGGCACGGCGAAGAAGTCCCTGCCCGTGATGAAGAAGCTCGGCTTGCTGGACACTGTGGCCGAGATGATCCGTGAGAACAAGGCGTTCCAGGCCCGGATGGAGCGGTGGGTCACCAGCAAGCCCATGCTGTTCCTGTTCGACCTGATGGACCTTGGCCTTCCCCTGGGGGCCAACGTCGGGTTCCTCAGCCGGGACCAGCAAAAGAGGCTCCGTCAGATCGCCCTTGGGATGCCGGAGGGGGAGCCGGAGCGGCTCCTCGAAGTGCTCCGGCAGCCCGGGAAGGTCATGGACACCCGGGCACTCATTCAGGAGTTCGGGCTCCAGGGGCGAGAGATCGCCCAGATGCAGAAGGACGTGGGGGTGCGGCTCCTGCTCGACAACCCCACCCTGGCCAAGAACCCCAGGGCGTTCACCGACGCAGTGCGTCACGAGTTTGCCCGGCGGAAGACGGCTGGTTCCCCGCTGGTCCAGTTGAACATCGACTTGGGGGAGGGGCAGAAGGTCGAGAAGGTCATCCCGAGTGCCTCACTGCCTTACCTCATCGACAACGTGCAGGTGAGGCGGGTGGCCGGGGCGTGGATCCGGCGTCGGGCTACCCGCATCCGAGGTCGTACCCGCTACCTGGCCATGCTCGATGACGCCTGGGAGCCGGTCCGGGTCAAGCTGGCCAATCCCCTCCTGCCTCAGCAGTTCGTCCAGACGCTCAAGGCCCTGATCGAGAAGGTGAAGTACAACGAGGCTCGGGGTCTGGGGGACACCGCCGAACTCTGGTTGGAGTGGCGGGAACTCTTCCAGAAGGGTCGTCAGTGGGGCGATTACGTCATCGACCACACAGCCATCCCGTCCGGCAAGGCCAAGGCCGGGGAGATGGGGGTTCGGGTCTTCCGAACCACCTACGGGCGGGGCAAGGGGCCTCGCCCCAGCATCGCCGCCTGGCTCAAGAAGAACGAGCGGTACTTCCGGGTGCTGGAGGAGGCGACCCGCTGGCCCGAGCGGTCGGAGGGTGACGGCATCTTCAAGCACGGGCCGTTCACGGTACACAACACCGTGGGGGCCTCTGACAAGGAGATCCAGACCGCCAAGGGAATCATCGACCGAGCACTTCGGGCACTTCCAAAGACCGATGTCCCCGAGATGCGCCAGATGGCCTACGGGGACCTGTACCTGGTCGGCGAGATCAAGCGGAAGCGGTGGGCCGCCTGGTACATGCCCCAGAAGGACGCCATTTACCTTCGGCCGAAGATCAGCGGCATTTCGGCGGACGATTCCGCCCTGCACCTGGTTCACGAACTCACCCACCGGCTGTGGGCCAAGAGGCTCCCCGCTTTGGTGAAGACAGCGTGGAGCGCCCACCACTTCCAGATGTCCAACAGCCGCAGTGCCCTTGGAAGGCTCCCCGAAGCCGGGGAAGTCCTGCCCAAGGAGTTGGTGGTCAACCGGAAGCAGGTCAAGGTCGATAGCTACGACGAACTGGGCCAGGCCGTGCTCGTGGACGCCAAGGGGGGCGCACCCATCGGCAAGGTGAACCGGGTGAAGCTCCGAGAATGGATGGGCAACATCGAGTTCGTCGGCAAGTTCCCCTCCATCTACGCCTCCTCAGACGCCGAGGAGCACTTCTGCGAGGCCATGGCCCACAAGGGGATGGGGTCCCTCTCGGCAGACAACCTGGCGGCGTTCAACCAGATCGTGCTGGGCAAGGGGGGGCCGACCCAGAGCGTGAAGGTGGGGCTCTCCGCCCCTCCGGGGTGGAAGACCGAGAAGAAGCCGAACGGCTGGGTCATCTACACGAACCCTACGGGAACGGTGCGGGTGCAGGACACCCGACGGCCTCATCCCGAGCGCTACCAGTTGCTCGAATGGGCGCAGCCCACCATCGTGCAGGACGGCAAGAAGGTGCCCCGTGGGCGTCCCCAGTGGTTGGAGCACCACGGGTACTCCAGGCTGCCCGAGGCACTGGCGGCCGGAGTGAAGCTCACGCAGCGGGGTCGGACGGCCTCGCATCACCACATCCGCAACGCCTGCCCAGCCTGCGGGAACGTCTCCACCTGTCGGTGCCGGGCACCCAAGACGGTCGAGACGCACGACCTCTGCTATGACTGTCGGGAGTCAGCGGTCAGGGTCGCCGCTCGCTACAAGAACAAGAAGGAAGTACCCAAGGCCGACGGCAAGGGGACAACCACCGTCTACGAGTACAGCGACAAGCAGGTCCAGCACCGAAACCGGGAGAAAGCCAAGCGAGTCGAGAAGCTCCGAGGCTCCATCCACAAGCTCCGAGCACAGGTCAAGAAGGATCTGGGGGCCGAGGACGAGAAGACCCGAACCGTCGCACTGGTCGTTGGTCTGATGGATCACACCTACGAGCGGGTCGGTAACGACGAGTCGGCCAAGGACGGCCACTACGGGGTCACCGGCTGGCAGGTCAAGCACATCACGTTCGGCAAGGGCAAGGCCACCATTTCCTACGTCGGCAAGTCCGGCGTGAAACACGAGAAGGTCGTGGACGACGCCTCGCTCGTCTCCGCCCTCAAGAAGGCTACCAAAGGGAAGGGGTCGAACGACCGGATCTGTGACGGGGAGGACTGCAAGGTCTCCGCTTCGGACGTGAACGCCTACCTCAAGCCGTTCGACATCACGGCCAAGGACATCCGTGGGTTCCATGCCAACACCGAGGTTCAGACCCGGCTCAAGGCCATCCGCTCCAAGGGTGGCAAGCTCCCCGAGGACAAGAAGGAGCGGGAGAAGAAGCTCAAGGCCGAGTTCAAGCAGGCTCTCGAAGAAGCTGCCAAGGCCGTCGGCCACGAGCCCTCGACACTCAAGTCCCAGTACCTCGTGCCGGGTCTGGAGGACGAGTTCCTCAAGGGTGGTCAGGTGAGCGACAAGCTCGACAAGCGGGCCATGTCCCTGGAAGAGGTTCGGGCTCTCAAGCAGGAGATCCTCGCCGAGTTGGGGTGGCGGACTGCCACGAAGACCAAGGGGGAGAAGGAAGAGGAGGAGGTCGAGCGGATGTCCCGTCCTGCTCCCAAGAAGAAGCCGCCCCGGCAGGATCTTCGGCGGAACCGGATGAAGGACGACGACAAGGACACCGATGGCCAGGGGGCCGACAAGGACAAGGATCTGTCCCTCAACTACAAGCGGGTAGCCCGCCTCTACCACGCTGCCGTTCTTCAAGACCTCGGGGACCTCGATCTGATGCGTCTCGCTGGAGACAAGCAGCACAAACCTGGCGACGTGTGGAAGACCGAAAAGGGCTGGCGAGGGAAGAAGAAGACCCCGAACCAGGGAGGGCATTTCGAGGGGAAAACTTTCCCCGACAGGGAGCAGGCTGAGGCTTGGGTCGCCGACCCAGACCCGGAAGGCGAAGACGACCAGGCTCCCGACGAGGAAGGCAGCCGGGCTCCTGACGAGGAGGGCGACCAGGCTCCTGACGGAGATTCTTCGGATCGGCCCGACCCAAAGGCGGAGGCCCGCAAAGAGCGGGAGCGGCATCGGAATGAGGTTCGTCGCCGGGGCCAGAACTTCGACAAGTCCCTGGACGCTCTGGTGGACACCATCTCCCCGGAGATGGCTGAGGTTCTGATCGACCACCTCCCCAGCGGGGACGCCGACAAAGCCGCCATGGCGGAAGCCTTCGACATCCACCTTCACGTTCTCACCGAGGTGTACCTCGACGACGATAAGGGCTTCTCGAAGAAGGGGCTCGAAGATGCCGCTGAGGTGGTGTCCCTGTTTGGTAGCCCGCCCGACCCCGAGAAGGGGGAGGAGGACGACGCCAAGTTGGAGGCCAAGCGGGACGCCGCCCGCAAGGAGAAGCTCAAGGAGTTCGGCGAGAAGACCGCCAAGGAGAAGGGGGAGATCCTCGCCCGCCTGCACTTCGCCACGAAGGTGGTGGCCGATCCTACGGTCGTGGGTGGGCGGTCCTTGGCAGGGAGGACAGACCCCGAGGCCCTACGTGAGCGGGGGTCCGAGGCCGCCCGTCAGTACAGCCGGTCGTCACCAGAGATCCGGGCCATGGCCGCCAAGAACGCCATGACCGCCTTGGAGGGGATGGCAGAGGACGACCCGAACCGGGTGGAGTTGGACGCCATCGTGGACGGTCTGGCCATCGCCGCAGGCTCCAAGGGGGAGACCTTGGAGGTGGACGGCAAAAAGCTCCGGCCCCGTGCCTCCAAGGGCCACCAGGTCTTGTACGACCACCTCATCAAGGCTGGGAAGCAGGACATCCTGACCGGCACCATGCACGACCTCTACGGTCCCGAGGGGCGTGCAGCCGTGTCCGAAGCCCTGGACACGATGGATGACAAGGAGTTGGCCGCCTACGGCAAGACGGGGCACTTCTCGGAGCTTGCGTCCAAGCTCACCGACTCCAAGGTCGGTGAGGAGCAGAAGGCGTTCATCCGTGGGTTCCTCAAGCGCCAAGGGATCGAGGACAACGGCCCAGTCGTTCATCGAGGCGGCCGAATCCGAGTCGGGAATCGCAGGCGAGAAGCTCGAAGCTCAGTGGCAGGACCACATCTCCAAGCACCCCGAGGCCAAGGCGTGGGATGACCGCATTCTCTCGGCTGCCCAGAAGGGCGGGGCCGATCAGGAGGCCCTGGAGAAGGAGTACCTGGTCTGGCGGTCCCAGATGTACCTCGAATGGCTCCGTCTGATGGGCATCGACCTCCCCAAGGGAAACCCGGAGCGTGCCCGGCACGAGCACATCACCGACACCAAGGACCCCACACTGCTCGGGGAGAAGCTCGTTCCCCAGGGGGAGGACAAAAAGACAGGCTGACAACGAAACTTTGGCACCACAGACGGAAAGTTTGATGTTGGGGCGAGGCCCAAACTTCGCCTCGGCGATTTTTCTTCAATCTTCCTTCTATACGGCAGGGCTTATGAGCGGAGGGCCGTGTGCCCGTGCTTTCCGCCGTTAGGGAAGGACACCACGTTCACCACCTCGGAGGACTACGATCATGGCATTGACCAAGAAGGGCGCACTGCTCATCACCCGTGACCTGGACCGTGTGGCAACGGTCATCACCCGTGAGGCCAAGGAACTCGGGATTCCCGACAAGGTCGCCACCGGCTTCGCCGAGTGGTGCGACCGTCTGGCCGACCGCATCGAGGCGACGGCCGGAATCGACCCGAAGGACACGGCCGCCAAGGAGGCGCTCCTCAAGCAGGCGCTCTCCGGCGAACCGGCGGCGAAGACCGACTACCCGTTCGACAAGGGCAAGACCTACGACGGCGAGGAGATCGGCAAGGAGCAGTCGGGTCCCCAAGAGGGTGACGCCGACGAGAGCTACATGCGGGGCGAGTTCACCCAGCAGGAGAACCGGGAGCTTCGGGAGAAGCAGGAGGGTGGCCAGATCTCCGGCGTGAACACCGACCCCCGTGGCCCCCGTCCCGGCGTCCAGGCGGCCCTCGACAACCTGTCTCAGGTCGTCAAGAGCGCCACCTACACCGACGACGTGGCCGCCAAGGTCGCCGAGGCCCTGAACCTCGCCGCCGACATCGCCAAGAGCGGTGCCAAGGCCGAGGACGAAGAGGAAGACGAGGGGGAGGCCAAGGAGGCTTCCTCTTTCAACCACGGCTACAACCTGAACGCCTAATCGAGAGATCCAGGGAGCAACCAACGTGAGCGAGAGGGCGGCATACGTCGATTACCAGCAGCGGGCTTCCGAGTTCGCCGTTGGCGACGCAGTCTATCCGTTCATGTCGGGGAACCATGACCTGATGGGACGGGTCCAGGCTGTCTGGCCCGCCATCGGCATGGTGCAGGTCGAGTGGCCCCACGGGTCCGAGCGGGTTCCGGTGGAAGACCTCCAGCGGTATGAGCGAAAGGACCAACTGCCCCCTGCGGTGGGTCTCGACAACGTGCCCGGTGGGGCCTCCTCGGTCTCGGTTCCGGGCGGGCCGGTGGCTCCCAAGACGGCGACTCTCGCCATCGAGGGCTCCATCCGTCGGGTCGCCGAGGCGTTCGTCAAGAAGGCTCTCTACTGGGGGGCCTCCGACCGGAAGTATCGTGCGACCAAGGGTGAACTGGATTCTGGGTCCTTCAACTGCCCCAAGTGTCGGGAGCACGCCCTCCGCAAGGCCATCTACAAGAGGCAGGAGGGGCGCAGTGAGCCTCTCCTGGGCTGCCCAAGCTGCATGTTCCTGATCAAGCGGTGCGACATCATCGGCTCGGACGAGTGGCGAGACCTGAACGAGCCCGTGCTGGAGGTGGCCTGAGATGGCGTTCATGAAGTACGCCAGGGCCGTGGTCGAGCACCCTCACGTCTCCCGACGTGAGTGGGGCCAGATCCGCACGGCAGGACGTTCCTTCGGGAAGGTCCCGAGTTTCGCCCGGACCCGGGTGAAGCTGGCGAGGGGGTCTGTCCCGACCAACCTGGTGGACCAGGCGAGCACCATCTTCGGGGATGTGTTCGACCCGGGTCAGTACCTCCTGACCCATGCCACCATCGTGGCTTCGGTGGATGTGTTCCAGCCCCAGGGGATCAAGCTCGGTTCCCAGTTGGAGGGCGGGTTCGTCGTCAACCGCAAGTACGGGGACTTCCGGGTCGAGCCGAGGTGCGCCCAGTTCATCAACAACAACCGGGACGCCTGGACTCGTGGTGTCCTCCTCAAGGCGTTCGAGACGTTCATCGGCGGGCACAACTTCGTCGAGCACGTCCAGATCGAGTCGATGTCCAAGGGGCGGATCATCGACGCAGTGGCCCGGGACATCGGGGACTCGGTCTACATCGACATCCTCATCGCCACGGACCGGAAGCACCGGGACCTGGTGACGGCCATCGAGAACGGCAAGATGGGCACTTTGTCGATGGGGTGTTTCCTGCCCGGCACGCAGGTCACGATGGCGGACGGTCGCCGCATCGCCATTGAGGATGTGCAGCCCGGTGACATGGTGCTGACCCACAAGGGCCGTGCCCGTGAGGTGCTGAACAAGCAGATCAAGGGTGGCAAGTGGGATATGCGGACGGTACATGCTGTTGGGCTGGCATCCCCCATCACGTCCACAGGCAATCATCCCTACTACGTCCTTCGGCCCGCCGAAGTGTGCGCTTGCGGGTGTGGCGAGAGCCTGCCCGCTTATGTTTCTTCTGCGAAGAAACCGACGACACGAAGCCTCACACGGCGGTTCAAGGTCGGACACGACAAACGTGTCCTGAACCCCAACAACACCTACTCGCTGGATGAGTTCAAGCGTCGTAAGGCGCAGATGGACGAGATCCAGAACCCCGAGTTGGTGAAGGTTCGGGCCGATGAACTTCGGGTAGGGGATTTCATCGCCTTCCCACGGGTGAAGGATGGTGAGCACACCCTTTCCGTCTCTGACGGCAAGGCCCGTCTGCTTGGCTACTTCTTGGCCGAAGGGTGCTTTGCTAAGGAGAAGGGGCGTCCCGTTCAGGTGACGTTCTGCTTCTCGATGGATGAGAAATCTACGTTCGTTGCCGAGGTGGAGGGCCTGCTCAAGCAAGAGTTCCCAGACAGGCGGAATGAGCCGTGGGTGCAGGAGCGGGTTGACAGCAACAACTGCATGGTTCACATCCGTGACCCAGAGGTTGCGGCGTGGTTCAAAGAGCACGGCGGCGAGTACAGCCCTGGTAAGCGCCTGTCGGCTGACGCCATGAACTGGTCGGTGGAGAGCCACAAGCACCTGATCGGGGCGTGGCTAAACGGCGACGGCCACCGGGCCAAGGCTCATGGTGGGTTCCTTGTGGGCACCACTGTCTCACTGGACCTCGCCAGCCAGATGCACGCCCTGATGGCGAAGTGCGGTTGGTTTGCCCGGTTCGAGGCCCGCATCGGGTCGAAGTCGGTCACGGTGGCCGAGGCAATCAACGGTGGTGTTGCTGTTCGGGATGAGGCGACGGGGCGGCTTCCGGCGTACCTGCTGACCATCGGGAACACGCAGTCGGTCGAGTTGCAGGGCTACTGCGCCAAGGCTCCCACCACGGCGAAGTACAGCAACCAGAACAACCGCACTTTTGAGGATTGGGTGGTCAGCCCGATCACGGCCATCGAGGAGAGTACCTACGAAGGTTGGGTCCACGACATGGAAGTGGAGGAGGACCACACCTATGTTGCTGTAGGCGCCTGTGTGTCCAACTGCACCGTCGATGGGACCATCTGCACGAAATGCGGGCACTGGGCGGCCGACGAGACCGAGATGTGCTTCCCGACAGGCACCCGAATCCTGATGGCGGACGGCAAGTACGTTCCCATCGAGGAGGTGGTCGAAGGGGATCTGGTCGTCACCCATACGGGGGCGATCCAGCCTGTCCTGCACACGATGGGGCGACACCACGACGGCAACGTCACCGTGCTGAACGTCGAGGGCGTGCCTCAGCCGATTCGGGCAACGACCGGGCACCGTTTCTGGGTCATGCGTCCCGAAACGCACTGCCAGTGCGGGTGTGGGCAGTCGTTTCGGCGCACCGTCGAACACGAACGGGGGGCGTCACAGGCGTTCCAACGTCGGTTCCTGCCCGGACACAACAGCAAGGTGATTCCTTTCCCGTCCGGGTTGTTCGCCCCGGCTGACAGCAGGAACACGGGGGCCAATCTGGAGTTCGTCCCGGCGAAGGACATTCGCAAGGGCGACTACCTGACGTTCCCCATTCCTCAGCAGGTCACGGCCTCTCCCGAGGCTACTGAGGACAAGGCTCGTCTCATCGGGTTCTTCTTGGCCGAGGGGAGCTTCATCAAGCGGGATGGGGTACTTGTCGGCGTGAGCTTCGACTTCGGGGCGCATGAGTACGGCTCCCTTGCTGTCGAGGTCGAGGATCTGCTCAACAAGGTCTGGGGTCGGGACGAGCGCCGCACGGTGGACTTTGACTGGCGGCAGAAGGTGGCGTCGGAGGGTGCCAAGCCAATCCGTCGTCGCAAGAACAGTCGTCCTGTCCCCACCGATCTCACCTGTCCGTCGTGTAAGGCACCTTCGGAGTACGCCTACAATGTCCGGTTTAAGAAGGGCCAGGACGACTGCTACCAGTGCAAGGTGTGCAACCGTCAGTGGGTCGAGGGGTCGGACCGGGCCGTGAGGGCTTGCCGCAATCTGACGGGGGAGTCCGCCTGTTCGGTTCGGCTGATGTGTTCCGAGGCTGCTGAGTGGTTCCACACCTTCTGCGGGGAGTACGCCCACGGCAAGGCGCTGGCTCCCGAGGTCATGTACTGGCCGCAGGAGATCCAGAAGCACGTCCTGTTCGGTTGGTTGGGCGGGGACGGGACTCAGTCCCGGTTAGGGATCACGGGCAACACGGCGTCGTTCGATCTGATGAGCCAGATGCACGTTCTGGCTGCCCGGTGCGGTTGGTATAGTCGCAAGCAGGTCACGTTCGACCGTCGAGCCGCCATCTTGGACGAGGTGGTCAACGGTTCCGGTCCGGTGACGGTGCGAGATAGCAATGGATGGCTGCCTTCGTTCTCGTTGACCCTGCCCGAGCCTGCGGGCTTTGGTGGTGAGGTTAGGTTCACGGACCCCGAAAGCGCACGGGTCACGTTGTCGGGTGTCACGGACGGTTTCAAGCGGGTGGGCAACTACCTGTTGTACCGGGTCCGAGAGGCATGGAACGAGTGCTTCTCCGGGCAGGTCCACAACATCGAGGTCGCCAAAGACAAGAGCTACGTCGTGGAGGGCATGGCCGTCCACAACTGCCCGCACATCAAGTACCAGAAGGGCAACACCTTCTTCGACGAGCAGGGTCGGCAGCACATCATCGCCGAGCTTTGCGGGCACGAGAGCCTCGACCCAACCGGCGGCGTCACCTTCATCGAGGCGTCGTGGGTTGAGACACCAGCCTTCACGGGAGCGGTCCTCCGCAACGTGATGGAGGCGACCGAGGAGACGGCCAAGAAGGCCGAGGCAGTTCTCAACTCCCCGCCCCCCCAGTGGTCCACCGCCGCCATGGCGAAGGCCGCAGGGATGACCAAGACGGGCGTGGGGATCGACGCCCTGGAGCGGGCGGCGCAGCAAGATGGCCGTGTCGTGGGCCGAGTAGCCCACGGTCCTCTGACTTCTCCCGAAGTCCTCTCTGTCGGGGCCAATCCTTCGATGGAGGCCGACCTGTTCCTGTCGGGATGGGACGAAGAGGACGACGAGGGGGCCGACGCCCCCGCTGCACCTCCGAAGGAGGAGGGCACCCCTCTCGAAGAGCTTCGCCAGGAGGTCAAGCAGCACCTCCTGAACGAGGTCAAGCGGGAGATCAAGGACGAGATGAGGAAGAAGGACGTGTCCGACCGCCTCGACTCCACGGCCCCCAACGACACGGTTCAGCATGAAGCTGATGGCCTCGGGACGCCCTCAAGATCCCGACAGCACGAGGCACGGGCCTACACGGCCGGGATCAACACCTTGGTCCGCACTGCTGCCTCGGACATCGATCTGATGGAGGCGGTTGCCGCCTTCAACAGGGAGGCAGGGGTTTCGGTCCCTGTCCCGCTTTACCGGGCGGCCCTCAAGGTGGGGCCGTCTACCCAGTTCTCGGGGTCTTCGACATCCGAGTTCGTCCGGGCCTGCCACGCCGCTCTGGGACGGCAGCCCAACACCACTGAGGTTCGGGTCATGGCCCGTCTCAGCCATCTGCTGTCCCGTCGGACTTCGGCCCGCACGGGGAACCACAAGGCAGTCGCCACAGAAGGAGCGTTGACATGAGCACTCGCAACCGTTCGACGTGGGCGGCGGACAAGAAGGCAGGTCAGGCACCTGCGGTCCCCGGCTACGGATCCGAAGACCAGGACCACCCGGCTCACAAGCCGGAGCCCGGCTACGCCGACTACAAGAAGGGTGACCCGGACGCCTGGGCCGAGACGCCGAACCCGCCCCCGTACCCCGAGGGCAACCCGCCGTCCGTCCCCGGCTACGACACCGAGGATCAGGACCACCCGGCCCACAAGAGGAACCCCCGGGTGGAGAAGCTGTCCTCGCTGGTGGAGAAGAAGGCCAAGAAGGCCCTCGTCATCGCCAGCCACATGCTGGGCAAGGAGGCCACCAAGGAGGCCGTCGAGCTTCAGGCTCTCGACCTCATGGACATGGACGATGCCGTGATGGAGGCGACCCTCAAGCGCCTCGGCGGCGGCTTCATGGCCGACGACGACATGGACCCGATGTACGACATGGAGCCCGAACTCGACGAGGTCGAGCCCATGGCGTGCGGGGCCATGTACGGCCTCGAAGACATGGAGATGGAGGGGCCGATGGGCGTGTTCGCCAACGCCCTCAAGGCCATCGCCACCGACCTGAAGGCCCTCAAGGACGCCAACCAGAACCAGTACCCCGGCCCGACGCTCGGGGGACCGGCGAAGGACGAGGCAGGTGCTCGGGCCGAGGCTTCCCAGGTCTCCGGCCTGGAGGCCAAGGCTCGTGCCGAGGGTGCCGCAGCGGCCAAGGGCGAGGTCCACGCCTCTGTCTTCGACGGCATGGACAAGGACCGGGACGGCTTCGTGACGGCCTCCGAGTTCACGGGCAGCAAGGCGATCTTCGCCGCCATCGACGTGGACGCCGACGGCATCATCTCCAAGTCCGAGTACGTCGCCGCCTTCTCGGCCACCGCCAAGAAGGCCGAGGACGACGAGGACGAGGATGGCAAGGAGGCCGCCAAGAAGGCCGAGGACGACGAGGACGACAAGGGCAAGGAGGCCAAGAAGGCCGACGACGCCATGCTCGACCTCATGGCCAGCCTCTCCGACGACGAGATCGCCATGCTCCACCAGGCGTCCGAGGACGACAAGGAGAACGGCGACGACGAGGAGACCGCCGCCAAGAAGGCCGCTGCTCGACTCGCTCAGCTTCGGGCCGAGGCCGGGTGCGACAAGCTCCCGCCCGCCCTGAAGGAGAAGTGCGAGGAGAAGTCCGGCAAGGGCGACGACAAGGGCGACGACAAGGGCAAGGAGGCCGCCAAGAAGGCCGACGACGACGAGGACGAGGACGACGAGCCCGAGGACAAGGGCGAGGAGTCCGAGGGCGGTGACGAGGACGACGACAAGGAGGCCGCCAAGAAGGCCACCGAGGACGCCGCCTTCTTCGCCTCCACCGGGGACCCCATGGGCCTCGGCGGGGACCCGTCCCACGGTCTGAACCTCACGGCCGAGGACGAGGCGGTGCTCAACGAGATCTTCGCCGCCGACGTGCCGAACACGGCGTCCGCCCTCCCGGGTGACGCCGTCGAGGCGGCCATGAAGCCCCAGCCGAAGCAGGCGAGCACCGGCTCGACCGCCCCGGTCGGCAACATGACCCGCACGGCCTCGGGCGGGATCTCGGACCTCTCCCAGCTTTGGGAGTCGGCTCCCGACGTGTCCAAGGTCTTCGGCGTCTGATCGAACTGGGTTCTTCATCCCCGGTTTTTCGGAGCCGGGGATGAAGAACCCACGGGAACCCCCGGGTTCTTCGGTAATTGATTGATAGTTGACCTGTATGTGTGAGGGCGGATGACCCGCTCATCAAACTAGAGGCCCGAGGGGGCAAGGCTCCCGCTGGCTTCAACACCAAGGCCCTGTGAACAGGGAGTGGAGGATACAACATGCCTTTGCTTGGACAGGCCAGCGGTGGGTGGACCGAGTCGTCTTCGGCCCTTCGTCTTCTGCACCTCGGCGTGCGGAACTCGACGGGGGTGCTCACGGATGACGCTTTCACCCAGGCCAACCCTCGGGTGATCGTGGTCGCTGCCACGATCTCGACTCATGTGGACACGACTGCGACCGGCGTTCTCTCCGGCTCGGTGTGCTTCGCCCGTCAGGACGGCGGTGAGAACTTCATCGGCGGACCGACGGCCGACGGCAACAACGCCGGTGCGAACGACGCCCGCCAGCGTCCCCTGGGCGTCTTCATCAACTCGGCGAACGGCAACGCCTTCGAGAACACCCCGGGCACGGCGTCCGGCAAGGGACCCTACGTCTCGGGCCAGGGCACCTACGGCAACGGGCTGTTCGAGACGCAGGTGCTCACGGGCGGCGGTGCCGGGAACAACCTGGCGTACACGGCCGGTGACCGGCTGGTGGCCTCCGTCAACGGGTTCCTCACGAACTCCACTGGCGTGGCGACCGACGTTCACGACGCCGCCGGTGGTCACGCTTCGAGCGACCTCGGCGGCAACGCCTACGAGATCGGCATCCTGAAGATGGCCCCCGACGCCACCCAGAACGAACTGGTCTACGACCAGCGCATCTGACGGACGACCCGCAACCGAGAGAACCTCAAGGAGAATTACGATGAGCGTTTCCAACGCAGTGAAGCAGCGGGTCATCGGCGAACTGATCCAGTCCCCCCAGGGACGGGCGAAGCTCGCCGCCTCGATGACCCAGCCCCTCCGCCTCCGCCGGGACTACGCCTCGGTCGGCCGCAAGACCTTCCTGGTCGAGCAGCTTCCCGATGGCGCACTTCCCATCTACGACAAGGACCCCGACGTGACGGCGTTCGTGGTCGGCGAAGAGGGCGAGAACATCCTGGCCGTCACCAAGCCGAGGCGGGTGATCTTCCCGCTGTTCGAGATCGCCAGCAACCCGGAGATCCCGCTGACCCAGATCAAGGAGCGGCGCTTCGACCTGATCGAGCGTGCCCAGGATCTCGGCCGGGCTCAGGTGCAGGCGGCCGAGGACGAGCGGGTGTTCGCCACCCTCGACGCCATGGCGACGGCGGGCTTCGACTCCCTCCCGGGCCAGACCAACGCCGACATCCCGGTGATCGCTCCGATCTCGGGTGCGGTGCTGGCCGACGCCTTCTCCCTCGTGGAGCGGCACGACCTGCGGGTGGCTCGGGTGTACATGAACGCCCGGGACTTCGCCGACATCCGCAAGTTCGGGCGGAACATCCTCGACATCGAGACCCAGGCCACCCTGCTCAAGACGGGCCTCATGGGCGTGCTGTACGGCGCTCAGATCGTCGTGAGCCGCCTGGTGCCGGTGGGCACGGTCTACGTCTGCTGCGAACCCGAGCACTTCGGCCGCATCCCGGTCCGTACCGAACTGACGGTGCTCTCCGCCGACGACCCGAAGGCCCGCACCATCGGCTTCTCGATCTTCGAGAACCTGGGCATCGGGGCCTTCAACCCCCGGGGCCTCGCCCGTCTCACGGTCAACCGCTAATCAGCGGTAATCACTCGTCCTATTAGGATCCCCCGTTGTTGAAAACAGCGGGGGATCCTAACTTAGCGAGGGTGATTAGTTCGACCACCCCACCTTTTTCAAAACATCTCCAAACAAGCGTTGACCTTCTCACTTCGATGTGTTTACATTTGAAGTCAGAGAGGTTGAAGTGGTGGAACTGTCGTCTGAACTCCTTCGGGAGTTGTACCTGGAACAACGGTTGTCCGAGGCTCTTATCGCAGAGCGGTTTGGAACCTACCAGGTGAAGATCGGCAGGCTGAGGAAAAAGTGGGGAATCCCCACCCTCTCCAAAACCGAGAGGGTCGCAGGTGCTTTACCTGATCTCACCGAACAGCAACGGGAACTCATTATGGGCTCGTTACTTGGTGACGGCTGGATGCGGGCCAGCAGTGAACTGGCCGCAGGGTTTGGCGAAGGCCATGCCGTTTCCCAGTCTGCTTACACGGATTGGAAAGCTGATTTACTTGAGCCGTTCACCCGCTCCAGATATCACGGGAAAAAGACAGACGGGGAAACGGGCAAGGTCTATCACAGTTGGTCTTTTGCGACGGCCTGTTGTACCCAGATTCGTCCTTATTATGACCTTTTCTACCCCTCTCCAGCCCGTAAACGGCGTTTCCCTCCGAATCTGCCTGATTTAATGACCCCGTTTATGCTGGCTGTTTGGTACATGGATGATGGGAACCTAACGGAGCGAAATGAGCCCAGAATCGCTTTTGGTTTGGATGACCGGAGTTTGTATCGGGGGCTGAAGGCTTTGTCGAAGCTCGGTCTCAAGCCCAGGGTCTACGGTCAGGGTTCCGATCAGGCCATCCATTTTCCCAAGCAGAGGATGAAGTTCCGAGCCCTCATCGAGACTTACGTCCCTGAGTGCATGACCCACAAACTCCCGATCGAAACTGATCGTCAGGCTGGCGATCGGAGAGCCAGGGTTTTGACGTTGGATAAGGCAGCGCATCTCTACCGGGGCGGTCTCAGTGCGGAAGCGATAGCACAGGTCTACGGGGTCGGGACCTCCACCGTGAGCCGCCGCCTGAAAGATGCTGGGGTGCAGAAGCGCCGATCAGGCCCTCACTCGAAGAAGTTGACCCGGGAGGCTGCTGAGGCTGTGCTGGGGTCCTTCGACCCATCTCGGTGGTCTACCTTGACTGAGCAAGAGCAGGATCGGTGGGTAAGGGAAGCGTTCCAGGTGTTACGGACGCTAGGGTTCCCATTTCCGAAGCAGGGTTCGGTTTCCATTGCTAAGGAGTTGTCTAAGGTCAGGGAATCCCAGATGTTCCTGGAAGATAGTCGTATCATGCCGGTACGACGGGTAGGGATCGGACTCTGCAAAGAGTTTTTCCCCAACCGGTACCGGGCCGTTTCGATGACCAAAGCCGTATCGGCTTGGGAATCCTGGCATCGGGATTCTGACCTTAAGCGGGCTGTTCGCTTTCAGTTCAAGGTGGGGGACCCAGTGCTTCCTCATCGGGTACTCCGGGCGGTGACCATGAATTGTCGGACGCCAACCGTATTTCGTCCGACCGTGGCCCGGTTCATCTATGAGAGATTCCTGGAGCCGGGTCAGGTGACCTGGGACCCTTGTTCTGGGTATGGGGGTCGTCTGTTAGGTGCTGTGGCTGCCGGAGTCCGGTACGTTTCGACCGATGTTGACCCGGAGACCGTGGAGGGGAACTTGGCTCTAGCCAAGGCTTTGGGGGCGGATGTGTCAGTGATCTGCTGTCCGGCCGAGGCGTCAGACCCGCCACCTGTGAATTTGGTTTTCACGTCTCCGCCATATTTTCATCAGGAGCAGTACGAGGGTGGCTCGCAGTCGTGGAAGAAATATCCTGGGTTTGATATTTGGGTAGATGGTTTTCTACGGCCGATGGTCGAGAAAGGAGCCAAGGTTCTCCTTCCTGGTGGTCATTGGGTGATGAACATTGCCGATGTGAAAAACCGGAAGGGGTCGTTCCCGTTGGTGGTTGCCGCTCGTCAGGTCATGTCCGAGGTGGGGTTAACAGAGATGTCGATGTTGAAAATACCATTACCTTCGCTGAACCGGAAAGACCCCTGGGAGCCGGTCTTGGTGTTTCGGCGGTAGTTCGGTTCCTCCCTCCCAAGGGTAATAGACCTCGTGAGCCCCCGGTAAGGAGAGCCGAACATGCAGATCCCCGTTCCCGACAGCATCGCCTCTGCCGCTCTCGGCGGCAACACGGGCGTCCTCACCGAGGTCAGCGACGCCTTCAAGGCCCTGAAGGCCGCCCAGGAGAAGGCCCAGCGGGCCCTTCAGCCCGAGGTCGCCCAGGTCTTGGCCGACGGCCTGGCCCGCTCGAAGGCCGCCAACGGCGAGTCCGCCCAGATGGTCATCACCGAGGAGGGTGCCCTGGTCGTCCGACTCGGCGAGTCCCACGAGCCAACCGAGGCTCCCGAGGACCGCAAGGTCGTGGTCGCCCAGCCGTACACCCAGCCTGAGTCTCCGAAGGAGACCCAGAAGGTCACCCCTCCGGGTCCACCGCAGTACCCGTCCCTGGACGAGCTTCGCCAGCGGGCCGAGGCCGCCGGGGTGGACATCAGCGATCTCGACGGGCGCAAGAAGAAGGAGATCCTCGACCGGATCGAGGTCGCCGAGAACGCCGCCCCCGAACCCTCACCGGCCCAGGAGACCCCACCCGAGGTGGTCGAACCCACGGAGGAAGACGAGGAGGACGACCACCTGGGTCTGGATGTGGCCCCGGACGAGGAGCCGGTGGAGTCCCCGGAGAACGTGGGGGGGGCGGAGCCCGTCATCCCGCCCGAAGTGGACGTGGACTCCTGGCTGGACGACTAGAGGCTCATCCAGAACCAGCAGACCAGCGACCAGTAGACTACGAAGCAGACGTACCCCCCGGTGACCACGATCAGATGGTCCCTCCGCCTCCACATGAGGTAGGACCCCAGTCCGACCAGGGACGTTTTGACGGCCACGAATGGCAGTGGCCCCGACTCCATCGGACCCTGGAGGAGAGGATTGGCCTCGACGGCGAGCCCTTTGGCGACGACCCAAAGGGTCGCCGAAGCATCAAACACGTTGAACACGAGCGTGGCGATGATGAAGAACGTCGCCAACGACTTCAGGAATTTTGACCCCACCAGCAACACATTACTTCCCTCCAGGGTCCCCCGAGCCGTGACCGGGGGCCGGGCGTGGGGGAAGCACCACCCGGCCCCCGGTCGGCGAGTCAGGGCAGCGGGGCGTGCAGCACTGCGACGAGGCCACGGTCGTGGTCGTGCAGGTACACGGGGAGGGACTTCGCTGCCCCGACGTAACCGTTGAGCGAGTGCCAACGGTCGGTCCCCGAGAGGGAGGGGATCTGGCGGCGAGTGACGCCGTAGGCCACGTCGGTCTCCGTCCTCTCGAAGTGCATGTGACCCGTGTAGATGGTCTTGTGCGGGCACTGCGACCAGTGCTTCGACGCCTCCCGGGCCATGAGCCCCGCCATGTCCTGGGTCTTCTTCACCCCGTCGCCGTGGACGAACCCGATGAGGTTCTGCCCGTAGACCCGGTAGACCCTGGGAGTTCGGTCGAGGTGGACCTCAACATCCGGGGCGTCACGGAACAGGGCGTCCAGGTAGAGCAGCAAGGCCAGGCCCAGCATCCGGTCGTGGTTGCCGGACATGAGGACCAACTCCACCGGGGCCACCTGGCGGAGGGTGTGGATCCAGTCCTCCATCAGCTTGCAGGCGGACACGAGGATCTCCGCCGGGGTTCCATCCATGTCCTGCATGGTTCCCTCGGTCGTCGTGCCCTTCTGGTTGTCGATGTGCAGGAAGTCCGACCCGATGGGGACGTACAGCTTCTCCGGCCGCCCCAGTCGGGCCACCTGGGCGAACACGTCCTCGGTGGCCTGGAAGAGGCGGTGCTCGGCGATCTGCCGGTTGTAGGGCTCGCCCACCTCGTCGGCATCGCCGTACTTGCCCCAGTGGAAGTCGGTGAAGCCGACGACCCCAGCGAAGGGGCTGTCCGGCTCCGCAAGTCGGAGCTTCGGGACCTGGACGACCTTCCGGTTCTTCAACCCCTCACGAAGGGTCCGCAGAAGATGGTCCTCGACCTCCCGCCATTTCATGGCGTCCTGGCGGATGTCGGCCCACTTGGCCTGCTCCATCTTCTTGTAGAGCGTGGCCCGGCGAAGCTGGAGAGCATCCTCGACCAGTTCATCGTCGGTGCGGGACATCACCTCCTCGGTCGAGAAGGGCTCCATGTCGTGGGTGATGCCGTGGACCTTGAGGTACTTGACGACCCAGGGGCGGGGGAGCCGCACGGTACGGGCGATCTCGTTGACGGTCGCCGGGTTCCCGTCGAAGTTGCTGTAGGCCCGAACCATCTCCCTGTGGACCTCGCCCGGGAGCACCAGCGGCTTCGGGAGACCTGGGACGAAGGTGACGTAGGTGTCATTGTCCGGGTTGTAGACGTACTGCTTGTCGTAGAGGTACTGGGACGCCTCCTGCTCGGTGGGCTCGGCGGCGGAGGGCTCGACCTCGACCTCGGAGGGCTCTGCCGGATCGGGGTCTGGGAGTTCGGAGAGGTCGCCACGGCGGCAGTAGGCAGCGAGGGCCTTTGCGTGGGCGAGAGGGAGTCCGGTCATCGCCACGATGCGGGCGCTGGACAGCTTCCCTCGGGTGATCCGCTCGCTGTAGAGCGAGGCGTACTCTTCCAACCAGGTCATGCTCGGCCTCCTTCGGCTGTTGGCCAGCACATGAAGGAACGGTCAGACAGCAGGCCGAGCAGAGCTTGGGAGGCCGGGGCCTCTTGCTAATAGAGAGTCGGGATAGGCTCGCAACCGAAAGGAGTGCTGTTGTGAGGGGGTAGAGCGGCCCTTGGCGTGGGGTAGATGGGGAGGACAGCACGACCCCGAACGGAGGGAAACATGAGCGACGGGTTCACGTTCCACGGCTTCCAGCGAGGCCCCCAGATCTACGCCACACGGCACACCATCCTCCTTCTCCTGGCTCTCAACGACATCTGGAAGCAGGAGAAGGCGAAGTACCAGTTCACCGGAGGCTTCGACCCGGCGAGGCACTTCCACAAGCCGACCCTGCTCGCTGACCTGGCCAGAGCCATCGCCCCGGTCATCAAGAAGGTGCTGACCCCAGGGGACGTGTACGCCCACCTGCTCTACCTGTCCGAGCGGAAGCTCGGGTCGGACACGGTGATGGTGCGGAACCATCCCGGCAACGAGAAGGCCGGGGAGCCCATTTTCCAGATGGGCAAGGCGGGCGAGGAACTCTGCGACATCATCGACAACCGTGGCGTCCGGGCGTTCATCGAGAGCGACCCCACCAACTGGCACGCCCTGGTGATGTACGCCCGCCTCGTGGAGTCCGGCCAGTGCAGCCCGTCCGTCTGGACGCCGGAGAACATCGGCAGCCTGACCGGCCTCACGGAGAGCCAGATCCGCAAGGCGATCAAAACCCTCCAGCAGGGGTTCACGAGCAAGGCCGGGGACCAGGAGTTCACGCTCGCTGCCGGGTCTCTCGTGGTGGAGGGGACCCGTCGTTTCCCGAAGTACAAGCTGGCTGCGAGCCTGCGGGTCTCCGCCAGCCCCGAGATCGGTGACCTCGACTTCGAGGAGGACCCGAAGGCCCTCCGTCAGAAGGCCCAGACGGCGACGTTCCAGCAGATCTACGGCGGGAAGGGGCCACAGGGGAACGGCCGGGCGGCAGCAGCGGCGGACGCCTTCATGGAGGAGTTCACCAAGCCCGAGGCCGACCCCGAGCCGACCCCCAGCGTTCCCGCATCCCGGCCCATCGGAGCCAAGGCCAACATCTCCGACCAGGAAGTGGCCATCCTCCAGGCGGAGGCGATCCGACTCCGCATCTCGCTCGACTCCCTCATGACCCTCATCATCAAGACGGGCATCGAGGGCATCGAACGGGAGAACGTCAACCGGGAGACGGCCGAGGCCAAGCGTCGGGAGGCCGAGGAGGCCCTGCGGAAGGAGGAGGAGGAGGCCCAGCGTGCGGCTCAGGCAGCAGCCGAGCGGCTGGCCGAGATCCAGCGGCGGCGGGCCGCCCTGGGGTCCGAGACAGGCGCATCACCGGCCCCCTAGAAAAACGACTCGGGTCGAAAAAAGTTGTTGACGGCGGATCCGGGTTCAAGTACAACGTCTCTTGCCGGTTGGGACTGCCCCCGAGAAATCGAGGATGGTTCCCAAACGGAGCACCGAGGGTCGAAGGTTCGCAACCTGAAACCGGAGGTGAGTGGGAGGTCGGGCGAAGGCCATTCCCACGGAAGGCGCTGACCATTCAGGTGGTCATGGGCTTCACCTGAAAAGGAAGTCCTGGGTTCTGAAACATGGACCCGAACCCCATGGCGGGGAAGATAGCGAGCGCCGCTATCGTTCTCACCCGCCTTCGCAGAGGTCAACCGGGCAATCGGCGAGCCAAAGCGACCCTGCCCTCCCCGGGCAACCGGGAGAGGGAGCCAGTCGGGTAACCGGGTGGTGGGACGGGGGAACTCAAGGACCCGTAACAGGGTCCAGCGGTTCAGCAATGCCCAGCGGGTCCGGCCGTCTTCGGCCGGACCCGCTGGGCATTCTTGTTTTAGGACCCCGGAAAAGGTCTACTGTCCTCGGTATCGTGACGCCAGCCCTTTCGGCTCCACGAGAATGAGGCGAAGAATGCCGACCATCCGGCGACTGGACGTTCCCATCATCCTGGGTTGTCAACCCCCGGCAGGTCAATTCGCCAATGCGTTTCGAATCCTGAACGCCGACTCGGGCTGCGTGCTGGAGTTCCTGGTGTACTCCCCTCGTGAGAACAAGGCATTCCTCGTTCATCGCATCCGGCTCTCCCAAGAACTCCTTCCCGTCATCAAAGACCAGGTGAGGTGCGCTTTGGACCCCCAACACGCTTGTTGATCGGGGCATGGGTAGAGTGTGGAGCTACGGAGGTTTGATGATGACGACGTTCCAGACCGGCCAGTTTCAGCCCCTCAAGGCCATCTCGGAGTTCAACTTCGGTCCCCTGAACGGGATGACCATCAAGGATGGAACCGAGATGGACTTCGACGGCACCACCCTGCGGATGATGGGGAAGGAGTACGGCTGCCCGGAGTTCTCCATCGCCATCCGGGCCGGATTCGTGAAACCCCGCTCCGACACCACTTCGGCTCCGCCGAAGCCCACCTCCAACGTGGAGGTGAAGTCGGCGGTCGGCCACGGGGAGACCCGAGAGACGGTCCGTATGGGGGCCATCGTCGAGGAGGAGCAGGTCGTCGGCTCCGTGGCTGGGAGCAAGGGCCGCCGAGAAGCCGCCCAAGACGCCCGGTCCCAGCAGGTGACCAGCCAGCCGCAGGTGAGCCCGGACCCGGAGATCGAGGCAGCCCTGATGCCGCAGGCTCCTCCTCCACCTCGGCAACTGGACCCCAGGGATGTGACCTCTGCCTCCGTCGCCGCCCAGTCCATGCAGGGGAATCGGCCCCGGACGGTGGAGGAGGCCGACGCCCTCAACGCCGCCGCCATCCAGGCGGAGTTGAACAAGCCCGTGAACACCAACTACATCAAGGGCGGCACCCGGCACGACAAGCTGGATGAAGATGATGCCGCCCCGACCGTCGGGGGTGGCAAGTTCAAGCTCGTGACCGCCGACGGGGCGAGCCAGGGGACCGTGGTGGGATCGGTGAAGTCCGGGGCGCACTCCGCCCGAGTCGGTCGGGACGGGGAGGCCGTGAAGACGGCCGCCTTGGACGTGACCAAGGCGACGGCCAGCACGGTCGAGTCGGGGCTTCAGGAGCAGAAGGTGGTCGAGGGGGTTCGAGGACTCGAAGCCAAGACCCGTGCGGTGCCGTCGGGCATCCAGAAGGTCGGGGCTCAGGTGATGCCGGAGCGCCCGGACATCATGGTCCAGCCCATCAAGACGGCCCATTCCACGGTCATCACCGAGGGTGAAGACATCCGCACGGTCGGTGCCCAGGGGCAGACGGGGGATGTGTCAGAGAGCCGGTCCGGGGACGAACTGACCGATCTCCTGCCCGACGCCATCGTGGCGTCTCCCCCCAAGCCGAAGAAGTCCAACCCCGACGACGAGGTCGCCGAGATCGTGGCGGGCTGGGACAAGCAGCGGCAGTGGAAAAAGCGGGTCAACGAGGCCGTGGAGTTCTACGCCGACTGGCCCGCCGCCCTGGACGCCATCTGCGCCATCGAGTCCGAGGCTGTGGTCAAGCACATCCGCAGCCAGGTCGCCAAGAAGCAGGCCGAGAGCGCCTGATCCCTGCCGGTATTCCGCCTATGGTCAGGCCACGGTAGAGGTTTCGCACCTCCGCCGTGGAGGACCCGAGTGGCGACAGGATCCAACAAAAAAGCCAGTAGCGAGGCCGCTTGGGCGCTCATCATGGGGGGCGTGGCCTCAGCCCGTCTGGAAGCCCATCGGCTGAAGCACCTGGTCAGCCGATGTGAGAAGCTCGTCGAGCACTCCACGCACCGGGAGCACCTGTACCAGGTCGCCGGGGACATCATCGTGGACATGCCGGGCCGCCTTCGCAAGCTGGAGGTGGCCCTCGACCGGACGGCTCTGGCTCTGTCAGGGATGGGGGAGGAGTTCCTCTCCGCCAGGCTCCCGCTGTCCGAAAAGCAGCTTGTCGAAGAAGCCACCCAGCCGGGCTTTGGTGGCCACCGTCACCGGCATTCGGTCAAGACAGTCGCCCGGGAGTGGCTCCTCCGGCAGCTTCGAGAGGCTGGTAGATGACCCGGCAGGCCGACAAGTTCCCGGCCTTGGGGCTTCCATCGGAAGCGGGACCCTGTTTCGTAGTCCGGCGGATCGAGGACAACGTCCGCTCCCCCTCAGTTCGGGACACCTTGGAGAGGAAGGTCGAGCGAGGCCAAGACCTGACGAATCCCGAGGCCCATGCGGTGTACGACCGGGAGGTCGAACGGGGTCCCGGCGGTCTCATCTCGAAGTTCGAGATCTCGTCTCACGCCCAGTACCGGATGGACCTGCGGGGCATCACGGTCCCCGAGGTCCGCTTCGTGTTCCAGCGGTTCCAGAAGGAACTCAATGACTGGAAGTCCCGACAGGATCCCGCCTACGACAGGGTGGCTCGGGCAATCCAGCGAGGGGAGCCCATCGAGTACGAGGACAAGCGGCTCCAGATGTTCATTGCCTTCACCATCCTCCAGAAGGGCTTGGCGAAGGTAATCACGGTCTACTGGAAGGGAATGCCAGACCCCAAGGCTCCAGGGGTCTGTGTGGTCCCGCACAGCCACCAGAAGCACGCACGGGACCCGGTGCAGGACTGGGGCACCCAGACATACACCAAGGACCCGACGGACAACCCGGACAACCGGGAGAAGCAGCAGGTGCTACCGACCCCGCCGTGGAGTCGGAGCAAGCCGACGGGGAGGCCCCAGTACAACGTCCCAGGACCCAGTGGCACTGGGCCAGGCGAGAAGAACATCCACCAGTACCGTATGCGGACCAAGGGGGAGCCGGGGAAGGAGCACCCCCAACCACCGGCTCGAACCTCCCCTGTTCGGCGGCCGGAGGTGACCGGCGAGGACTGGGAGACGGCTGGTTGGTATGACCGGCTCGACCCACAGGTGGAGGAGCCTTTCCTCGAAGCCTCAATGAAGGGCAAGCCGTATCCTGGGGCGAACCGGCAGAGGGAGCAGCGAGGCCCCGCTCGAAGGTATTACCGGCTTCGGTACAAGCGTCAGCGTCAGCAGTACAAGCGGCGGATGAAGCTGTGGTATCGGCGCTATCGCAAGAACCCCAGGTATTTGAGGGACCAGGAGCGCCGGGACGATCACCCGAAGAGGTTCGAGCGCAAGCCCGGCGGCGGCTACGTGCGGAACCAGGACCGAAGCAAGGCTTGGCGGGACAAGCAGAAGAAGGCCAGCTTGGCAGAGCCCATCCCTGTGTTCTTCCTCCCGTTGCAGGAGTGGGGGTGGTTCGAGGGTGTCGGCGACGAAGACCTGATGGAGATCCGTGTTGATGGGAGCCTGTTCCAGCTTCCCATTGACCTGTTCTTCGACCAGGTGGAGGGCGACCCGGACATGGCGGATGCCCTCTTGGCCTACCTCGACGAGCACTACGAGTTCTCCGAGGGTGAAGGTGAGGACATGGCCATCGACGACGCAATCGAGGCTCTCAAGAAGATCGCTTTCCAGGTGAAGCTCCGCTACCGGCCCGAGAAGCGCCAGCGGAAGACCCGTGGATTGAAGAAGTGGAAGCAGAAGATGCAGTACATGCGGAACCGGGCGAAGTCCAAGCGACAGACCCGGGTCCGGTACAAGCGTCTCAAGAGGCTCCCGGCCTTCAAGAAGCAGCAGCAGATCCGCCGCAAGCACCCAGAGAGGTTCAAGCGGCGGATGGCCGAGGTGCTCACCGCCCCGGACATCGCTTTCGTGGTGGGTGAGGAACTGGACCTGGGGTACGTCCACAGCGTCAGCCCCATGACCGGGCTCGTGACGTTCCATCGGACCTCGAACGGGGAGTACCTCTCCGACTCTCTGGAGTCCCTGGCAGTCGAGGATTTCATGGCGGCCGTCGGCTTCCTCTCGGAGGCCGACGAGGAGGCCATGTTCAAGCTCATCGACGTGGAACTGGGAGAGACGGCCTGGTCCGGTGAGTTGACCGAGGACGGTCTTCGTGGGTCAGCGGCCCTCATGGGCATCGACTGCGATTCCCCGAAGTTCCAAGACCTCTGCGAGAAGCTGGTCGGCAAGACCCAGATCGCCGACATGGACCCAACCGAAGTCGCCCTGGTGAACTCGGTGGTCATCCATCAGACGGTCTATGACGACGATGCGATGGAGGTTGGAGAGTTCCCCGACCGGGACCGGGCAAAGGAGCCGACCGAGGCCGACTCTTTCATGATCGACCCCCAGGACGACGACTACATCTTCGGCAGGGTCAACCTCCCCGAGGACTACGCTCACCTGGTTCAGCGGACGGCTCGGCGGTGGGTCGCCCGGCAGGCGGAGATGCTCTATTGCAAGGAGCCCACCGACCAGGATTCGGACGACACCTACGACCGTGGGGATGACAGGCTGGAGAAGAAGGTCCATCCGCCTCACTCCGAGCGCCTCGACCAGCCCTCCGTGGAGGAGAACCCGGGTTCGGCCAAGGTCATCCCGTGGAACCATCCCGACATGGTGAACAACCGGGCGGGGATGGTGCGCCTGGCGGCCCGCATCCACGAGATCGTGGAGAAGTGCGGGGAGGATGTCTTGACCCGCTCAAGGGGGCTTCGTGTGAAGCTCCGCCGGGTGGATGCACGGAACGCTGTGTGGCTGTTCGACGTGCCCGGGAAGTCCGGCACCCATCGGGTGCGGATCAAGGCTGTTCGTCACGGCAACATTCGGGACGTGGGCAAGGCCCACGTCAAGGTGTCCTGCTCCTGCCCGTTCTGGCAGTGGCAGGGGCCGGAGCATCACGCCAAGACGGGGGATTACCTGTTCGGGAGCCCGAGGGGCACGGCTGCCAAGCCGGATGTGAAGGACCCCGGCGGGAAGCACGGGGCCTGCAAACATGTTTTGGCTTGCTTTGATTGGGTTATAGGCCACAACTGGCGGGTTCCCCCAAGACCACGGAAGCGGGCGTCAACAGATCGAGTAGTTGCACAGTTCCTTCGGCGGCAGCTTCAGGAGGCGTGGTGTGGCTAGGTCTGTTTGTATTTTGACCTGCCCTTGTTGCGGTCAAGGGTTCCTTCGGCGGCAGAGCATCGTAGTGGCCATGCAGAAGCGAAATCCCGACGTGGTATTGTCCTGCGGCAAGGCGTGTAGTGACATGCTGAAGCGGCGTCCTATCAACATCATGGACCGCAAAGCATTTGAGTACACCGTTGGCGTGGTACTTGGGGATGGATCGGTAGATCGGGCCGTGAGGGTGGCCGTTGGTCTTCAGGACGAAAATTTTGTGCCTATTTTGCGTCAGTTCTTCCAACGGGGAGTTGGGGTAGACCCTGGTGTGCTGCGGAATGAAGAAGCAAGATCTTTGTCTGTGAACCTGAGCTTCAAGGCGGCTGGCGACCTTTATCGGTCGTTCAAGCATGGCCCTTCATGGATACTGGAAGATGTGCGCCACCCGGCGATGGTGTTGGCCGGGTTGTGCGATACGGACGGGGGGTGGGAGAAAAAGAAAGGGCGGCGGGTCGCTTTTTGCATCACGCAGAAGAACAACGGGAATCTGGAGAAGTCCCTACCCCTATGGTATCAAGTCGGGCTGAACCCGTCGATTAGGTATTACGCTCCTGACCGGGCGGTACTTCGGATACCCTCTCCTCAACGTGAGCGGTTCCTTGATGTCGTCTCGCTCCAGCACCCCAGGAAAATCTGATGGCCGTGTTCGACCACATCGTCACCAACAAGTGGTCGGTGCCTCGCTCGAAGCAGGGGGCCTCTCGGTATCTCCTCGATAGCCTGTCCTTGGGTGAGCCGGTGACGGCCGCCCGGGTGATCGCTGCCCGGTATCTTGGGCTGAAGGCAAGAGGAACGTGATGCCCAGCTACAGCTACCGTTGTCAGGAATGCGAAGCCGTCTTCGATGCGACGGTGTCCCGGGCGGAGTGCGCCCAACCCCAGCCCTGCTCCTGCGGAGGTGACGCCAAGAGGGTCGTCGGGACCATCGGGTTCGTCCTCAAGGGGGACGGCTGGGTTGGCAAGAACCAGAAGATCAAGGGCCAGATGGCCCGGAAAAACGTCCGCCTCGACACCAAGTCCAGGGAGCGCCGCCATGATGCTCCCGGGGTCCGCCTCGTCCCCAACGTGGAGGGGGAGCGGGTGGATTCCTGGGACGAGGCGGCGAAGCTGGCCAAGTCGAAGGGCTACGACAACACGTCGTTCAAGCAGATGGCCCAGCAGGAGAAGGCTGACCGATGAGCGAGACCTTCGGCCCACTGGACCACTACCCCGGCATCCTCGAACGGGCACGGGAACTCATCGACCTCCAGGTCCAGCTTCGGGATCGACCGGGGGTCACCGGAGTTCGCCTGTGGGGCTCCAGGCATCCCCATCACCTGTATGGCCCACGCACGAACTCGGGCATGGGGGGTGCCACCCCCAACGCCGACGCCAACCAGCGGGTTGTCCTCAACCGAGCCCGGCCGAACGAGATCACCTTGTCGAACTCGTTCCGACGTGGCCGGTTCCGCTACGACGAGGTGACCCGAGGCATCTGCCGGTTCATCCAGAACGTGACCGACGTTGTGGGGCCACCCAGCATCTCGGACGACCAGGTACTCTACGCCGCCATCCAGCAGGAGAGGGCCACACTTCCCGAAGTGACCGTGGATGGATTCACCGGCAGGGCGAACCGGATCAAGGGTGTCGTGGACCTGCTTGATCCCATTCTCGGCCCAATCCTGGTCATCCCCACGGTGGAGCAGTGGACCACCCTGCACGAGACGACGCAGATCATCCAGGCAGACGCTCCCGCCTTGGGGATTGGGGCCGTGGCCATGGCCGTGGGTGGGACTCCAGCCCCGGACCCGGACCTCCAGATCCCCAACCCACTGCATTTCGTGCTGGCTCGGCCGACGACATCCATCACCATCAGGAACCTGGAGGCGGCCCCGGGAACGGGTCTTCTGGTCTCCCACGGACTGGGGCAGGCGGTCTACGAGATTCCGGCGGGGGAAGAGCGTACCTATTTCGGTGCGGTCAAGGAGGTCTGCCTCATGGCGAATGCCGCTGCGGCGCTCGCTTCGTTCGAGATCGAGGCGAACCTGAACCTGGGAGGGGCCGCAGGAGGACGCTGAGCCTCGATTGGTAATCCGCCTATAGGCGACAACAAGTAGACGAGGCCGGTCCTCGTCGAAGGTACTGGAACCGGAGAGCAACCACCATGCCGTACATCTGCCTTGCACGGAACGACATCCCCGACGGGACTCTTCAGGTGCTCGACCTGGTTCCGAACACGTCCCTTCGGAACCAGAGCATCGACCCGCCGGGCCAGACCCGCTACCTCAAGCGCACCCGCCGGGTGAACGTCGGTCTCGACGCCAACACCGGCGTGGTGACCCGAGGCGGTGGTGTCCAGGGATCGGCCAACTTCCTCACGGGCCTCGAAGCCTACCTCCTCGACCGGGTCGAGCCCGGCTCCCTTCAGGTGGCCACGGGCACCATCGTGATGGCGGCCCAGCCCAACGTCGGCGACCGGGTGGTCATCAAGGGCATCATCTTCGAGTTCCAGGCTGGGGCCAACCCGGTCAACTGGAACGCCCCCCAGGATGGGACGGATGGCACCCCGTTCCTCGTCGGTGCTGGTGCCAGTGCGAACGATGCCGCCGCCAACCTGACGCTCGCCATCAACGATGTCGGCGCTGTGCAGGCGGCCATCCTCGCTGCGGCTCCTGCGAACACGACGGCAACGGCCACCAACCCCGCCGCTCCGTCCCCCAACGTGGTCCTATCGGCCGAGGACAACCTCGGTGCCCCGCTCCTGGGCCGGGCCGGTGACCTCACCGTCGTGGTGACCGTGGGCGGTGCCCGGATCACCCAGCCAGCGGCGGGCCGGATGGGGCGTACCGACGAGGCGTGGACCGAGGCGACCCTGGTCGCCCGTGCTGGCAACCTCCAGGGGGCCTGCGATGCCGGGCTGCCCCTCACACTCGCAGTGGTCAACGGTGGTGCCCATCTCGGGGCCGTCGGTGCGGATCTCACGGGAGCAGCGGCGACATCGGCTTCGACCGGGACCCTTCTGCAACTCCTGAGCATCCTCGCTGGGCGGGAGTATCGGATCGCCCCGGGTGCCCTGAAGTTCACGGCTGCGGCGGCCCCGGACTCGATCCACCTGTGGGACGCCACCCAGCGTGGTGCGTTCACCCAGGCCGTGTCGGTCTTCGACAGCCAGATGCTCAACGGCGAGATCCGGCCGAACGCCCGCTTCGTGAAGCGCCCGAACATCTCCGCTCGGTCGCAGTTCAACAACGTGACCGGCGGGGACGCCGTGAACCGGGAACTCGGTGATGTCCGCTACAACGTGGCGGGTGAGTCTCTCGATGCCTCTCTGGACAGCGGGACGCTGGCCCAGATGGTGGCGGCGACCAACACCCTGTTCCCCGACAACCCCTTCTCGGCGTTCAAGAACGGGGCGCATCCCTCTCAGCCGGGGCCGCAGACGGCCGAGGTCAACAACGTCCGGCTGGTCACCGTCTACGCTGACGACGGCAGCGTGCTCTGATCGGAGGAACCTGAGATGGCTCGTGCATACATCGTGTTGGCCCGCAACGACCTGGACGACTCGTTCTTCCAGATGCTCGACCTGTGGCCCAACACTTCCCACAGGAACTACGCCGTCGATCCGCCGGGCCAGACCCACTACCTGACCCACTACTTCCTCGATGGGATCAACACCGCCATCACCATCAACGAGGGTCCCCCCCGTGCGGTGGCGGCGGCCAACTACGGGCTGTCCGGCTACGCCGCCGACACCATCGAGAACGCCGCCCCCCCGGATCGTGCGCTCACCACGGCCCAGGCGGTTGCCTTCGCCGTGTTCTGCGAGGGCCGGGTGTCCAACGGCCTGCCGCTGACAGCAGCCGACTGCGATGCCTGGCTCGCCGCCAACGTCGGAGCCGGAACGGCCCTCGGCGAGGGCAACGGGACCGCCACCATCGAGGAGATCCTTCGCATCCTCGCCGGTGAGCGCTACCAGATCCCGGCCGGAGCCCTGGAGGATGGTGGCCCGAACTTCGTGGGGGTTCGCCGGGGTGCGTTCCGCACCCGCCCGAACGTCGAGCAGCCGGAGTCGGTCCGCAGCCAGTTCGGTCCGGTGCGTGGCCGCAACTCGTTCGTCGGCAAGACCATCCCGACGACAACGGCGGTTCAGACGGCTCCCCAGGATCTCAACTTCAACGACGTGCTGACCGTGTCGAACACGGGTCGGCTCCAGCAGAGCGCCCTCAACGGTGCTCTGTCCCGGGTGGCGTCCCCCAACTTCGCTTGGCTCAACCCGGCCTTCACCTACGGTGGTGGTGCCACCCCGGCCACGACCATCGCCGGGGCCAACGTTCCGGTCACTGGAGTGGCTCGGGCCTGCACCGTCTACGCCGCTGACGGCACGGTCATCGTCTGAGGGAGAACGAAGATGGCAGATCGAGGCATCATCATCCCGGTTCGGAACGACATCCCCGGGTCCAACCTTCAGGTCGAAGACCTGTGGCCGAACACCTCGCAGAAGAACTCGGTCTACGACGGCGAGGGTCAGTCGGGCTATCTCTCCGCCCAGATGGACCAGCCGGGAGCCACGACCTTCGTGGGCGAGGCGTTCTCCACGGGGTCCCGCATGACCACCGCAGCTTCGGTGGCTGGCAACTGGGCGCTCGCAGCGGCCGTGGACTGGTCCAACGACGCAGGCCACGGCGGGAACGACTCCCGGGCCACGGCGGTTCCGATGCTCGGGCTCGCAGCCTACCTGCGGGAGCGAGTGCAGAACAACCCGGCGGTTGCCGGTGACACCCTGGCAGCGGCGGACGCCGACGCCATCGTCACCGCTCTCGTGGCCCGGGTGCTCGCCGGGAACAGCATGACCCTGGCGGACATCAACACCGTCATCCAGGGCGTGACGGCCCTCGGAGCCGGGGATGGCACCGAGGTGCTCGGTGGTGACCCGGCCAACAGCCCGTCCTTCGGCACGGTGCAGGACGTGCTCCGCATCATCGCTGGTGAGACCTACTACGTTCCGACCAACACCATCGTCACCGATGCGGCCGGTGCGTTCATCAGGGAGACCCACCCAGACGGTGTGGGTGAGGTGGCTGCCGGTGCGGTGGAGACGAGGCGAGGCCGTATCCTGAACCTCGCCGGTGCGGGTCTGACGGCTAACCCCACCCCGGTCGCCACTGGGCGTTTTCTCGCCCAGGGTGAGGCGGGCTACGTGACCAAGCGGACCATCGCTCTGTCCACCTCGTTCCTGGCCTCCTGCTCCCGGGGCAAGCTGCGGTCGCTGCACGACAACACCGTGGCGTTCCTCAACACCGCAGGGTTCGCCTACGCTGCGGCCGACGTGACGGCGGCACGCCCACGAGCCGTGCTGATCGACAACACGGCCGTCCCCGTCACCGGCGTCGCCCGTGCCGTCCGCTGCTACGACAGCAACGGCAACCTCCTCAACGTCCCCTGACGGCAGCCTTCGGGCTAGCCTCCCCGGAACGCCCCCACCCCCCCCAGGGGGCGTTCCCCTTTTAGGTCGGTACAATGGATCGGCTATAGCCGCCGATCAGTGACCCTCCCTCCACGGGAGGTGGGACATGGAGCCGACCAAAATGGCAGAGAAAGAACCGTTCAAGACCTCGGACATCAAGTTCGCAGCCTTCCTGAAGGCTGCTGCGGTGCCGTTTCTTGGCGTCGAAGACGCAGAGGATGGGGGGCGCAGGAAGGTGTTCCAGTTCGAGAACACCGACGGACTGCGGGAGTTGAGGCATCAGTTCTTCTCCCGCCGACCCGATTCGCTGGCATCCCTCACCCTCTTCGACGAGTACGACGCCTTGAAGGCGTACACCTTCGATTGAGGGAGGCATGGCGGTGCCCGACCACAGAGTACGATGTCCGGTCGTGGACCCGGACGGGGCTGAGGCCAAGGAGGCCAACGCTTTCCGGTCTTTCTGTGACGGAGGCAACGAGTTCGTGCTCGACTTCATCAACTGCCCAGAGGAGGCGGATTACGGGGAGGTCGTGGCAAGGGTTCGGATCCACCGGGAGGTGCTCCAGGCGGTGTTTGAGCGGCTCCGGGGTTCGGTGGAGGCCCGGGGCGGCCTGATCTTCAGCGCCGCCTTGGAGGGGTGACATGGCCACGTCGTTCTATCCTGGGCAGACCATCGGGCGGACCGACCTGAGCATCTTCCTTCAGGATGCGAATGCCAACCCGACCAACGCCTTCTCCATCACCTATGCCATCTACTACGTGGACCCCGGCCCGCCTGAGGCCGAGGTGCTCATCGGTTCGGCGACTCGAACCCCTGTGAACCCCACGGTCGGCGAGTACTTCGCCTCCCTGATGGTCCCTCCGTCGGCCCAGACGGGGACGTACCGCATCCGGTGGACCTTCCAGCAGTACGCCAACTCCCCACAGCAGACGGTCACCCAGGAGTTCACGGTGGTGGCGACGGCGGAGGCCACTCTTCCGACCTACACCCCCGAGATGCAGGAGATGATCACCCGGCTCAGGGTGCTTCTGCGGGACCAGAACCCGGACAAGTTCTACCACTTCCGTCCGCCGCAGCACGCTGGCCGGATCGGGAGCTACGACCGGGTGTTCGGCCAGATCTGGGAGGACGAGGAGCTACGCCACTACCTGGAGGCCGCTCTCGACTTCTTTAACATGTTCCCCCCGAGCACCTTCTCCGTGCGGACCATCGAGAACCTCGTGGTCACGATGCCTGGGTGGAAGACGGGCATCTTCTACGGAGCCATGGCCCTGGCCTTCAATGCGGTCGCCGCCAACTGGGTGGCGGACGAGTTCGACTACAGCATCGGGGGCATCAGCCTCTCCATCGAGAAGTCGTCCAAGTACGAGAGCCTCAAGCAGAACGCCGAGCAGCAGTTCGACAAGGCCACCGAGGCCAAGGCCCGAACGGTCAAGTTCATCCGTGGGTTGCAACAGCCTCGGTTCGGCATCGGTATCCGTTCCGCCTTCGGTCCACACGTCGGTCGTGGCGTCCTCTCGCCTCGTAATTTTCTTTGAGGTTTGACAACACCCTTCTGGTGCAGTACCTTCTCGTTGGGGGTACTACCCCATGTCCATCACCTGTCCTCATTGCGGGCGTGAGTTCCCTGGCGACCGGCTGAACGCCCGTCACCTGTCCATCTGCAACCCCTCCAGCCGCCCTTCCGCCCCACCTTGCCTCTGCGGGCATGAGAGCACGAGCCTCACGCAGATGAAGCGCCATCGTCAGGACTGTGAAGTCTGGACGAGCCGGGACAAGAGCGCCGTCCAGAAGGTCCGCACCGAGGTTACGTTCACCGAGAAGTACGGGGAAGGCGTCACCAACGCCCGGCACATCTCCGAGGCTGAGGAGCGACGCAAGGCGACGATGCAGGAGCGGTATGGGGCGGAGAACGTCTTCTTGAAGGGCTCCACCCTGTTCGATCAGGTGCAGGCATCTCTGGAGGGAAAGCGCCCTGTGCTACGAGGGGCCGACAACCCGTTCGCCAAGCCCGAGGTGCGGGAGAAAATCCGAGAGCACTGGCAGCGGGAGCATGGGGTCAGCAATCCACAGCAGGTGCCGGAGGTGCGGGAGAAGACCCGAGCCACGAACTTGGGGCGGTACGGGGGTGAACTGCTGGGGTCGCCCGAGTTGGCGGCCAAGGTGAGGGCGACGAACGAAGCCCGGTACGGCGACGTGTTCCCCCAGCGCACGGATAAGGTGAAGGCCCGGATTCAGGAGACAAACGAGGCCAGGTATGGGGTGCCTTGGACTTCGATGGACCCCGAGGTGCGGGCGAAGCAGTTGGCGACGATGGAGGCCAAGTACGGGTCGCACTTCTTCGCCTCGGAGGAGGGCAAGGGCATCGTGAGGGCGGCGATGCTGGAGAAGTACGGGGTCGAGTTCTGGATGCAGACGGAGGGGGCCTGGGACAAGTTGGTGGAGACGTTCCGTGAGCGGTTCGGGGTAGACCATCCGCTTCAAGACTCGGAGATCCTGGCAAAGAGGGAGTCTACGAATCGCCAGCGATATGGTTGGGACAACTTCATCGGGTCACCGGATTTCGTAGTTGCGTGCCTTCAAAGTTACGGTGTCCCAATACCAGCGGAATTGCCTGACCATCCGATGAGGGTCAGGGAGTTTGCTCGAAAGCATTTCGACCGGATGGGACCAGGATGTCCTGGTCCCAATAAGCTCGAACAGCGGGTCTGGGACATGGCTCCGCTGTTGATGTTCACGGGTGACCGGAAATTCTGGCGTTGGCTCCCCAAACTGGGGCATTTCAAGAACCCGGACTTCATCTTGCCCGGTCCTGACCAGGAGCATCCTTTCCGTGGGGTCACGAAGATTGTCGAGGTCTTCGGGGACTACTGGCACGGGCGGATGCGGACAGGCAAGGCGGGGTTCGAGCACGAGCAGGGGTTGATCGACGCCTTTGCTGATATCGGGTTCGAGTGCCTGGTGATCTGGGAGTCGCAGGTGAAGGCCGTTCCCGAGGCGGTGATGGATCGGTTGCTGACGTTCCTGGGTGATTGAAGCATCCCGGGGTTTTAGATCCGAGGGGCTCCGGGTAAGATGGGCAACCCGGAAGAGGACCCCGATGGACATCAACGACCTCCGAGACATGCTCATGGCCCGCCTCCCCCAAATGCGGGTCCGCACCATCGAGATGAACCCCGCCCGGTTCTACTCGCTCGCCGACCTCATGAACGGTCGGGAGCAGGAGGCACTGGAGAAGACCTGCCCTCGCTGCGGTGGGACGGGCAAGAACAGAGGGACATGATGAAACCCAAACACCTGGCCATCCGCATCGAGCAGTGCATCGCCCTCTCGAAGGCGTCCAACTGTCCCCGCAGGAAGTTCGGAGCCCTCCTGCTCGACCCCGAGCGAAACGTCGTCCTCATGGACGGGTACAACGGCGGCCCCAGGGGTGGCGAGGGGGACTTCTGCGCCGGGCATTTCTGCGCTCGGGACGGGCTCAAGAAGTCCGACTTCGACATCCAACCCGGGATGGAGCACAACACCATCGGTGCGGACGGCTACTGGGTCATCGGCCCGGGTGGGAAGGACGTGTTTTTCAAGGGGGCCGAGGGGCATGACGCCGCCCTGTCCTATGTGGACGAGCAGGTAGCCGCCTTCCCTTCGGTGCAGTCGGGCACCAGGATGGAGATCGGCTGCCACCACGCCGAGATGAACGTGGTGTGCAACGCCGCCGCCAACGGGGTGAAGACGGCCGGAGCTTGGCTCATCGTGACGGGGGAACCCTGCATGATGTGCTCCAAGCTCATCCACCACGCCGGGATCGTGAAAGTGTTCGTCGTGGACGGCGGTTACATCGGGCAGAACGGTGTCCAGTACCTTCGAGACCACGGCGTCGAGGTCGAGGCGACCGAGGGGCCGAAAGACCCTCGGGCAAGAAAAACGGCCGAGGGGGTTTAGTCCGGCTGCCGGTGGAGTAGAGGACTCCAGAGCGGCCACATCGAGCCGAACAGGAGATCCCATGAGCAACACTCGCTTCGCCCTTCGCAACTTCGCTGGCGACCCCACGGCCTTTTTCCGGGTCGAGCCCGAGACCCTGGACACGAGCAGCGCCAAGGCCACGAGCCAGCCGTCCCACCACATCATCGGCATCGACGTGTCCGGGTCGATGTACTACGACCTGGAGGCCCTCAAGGGCATGGTCGAGAAGCTCCTCACCCTGGAGGAGTTCCGTGATCCGAACCTCCGGGTGAGCCTCATCACCTACTCGTCCAGCGGCGACGTGCGGGTCCACTTCGAGCGGGCCTCCGTGGCCGACGTGATGGCCCCCGGGTCCAAGCAGCTTCAGGAGATCCGCAACCTGCGGGTGCGGGGCCTCACCTGCATCAGCCAGGGGCTCCGGGCGGCCGAGAAGCTGGTGGACGACAAGGAGACGACCTGCATCAGCCTCCACAGCGACGGCTACGCCAACGACTCCAGCCCGATGGCGGAGCGGCGGGACATCGCCGCCGCCGTGGACGCCCTCAAGCAGCATCCCAACTGCTTCGTGAACACGGTGGCCTACCGGGACTGGAGCGACTTCGGGATGCTCTCGGGCATCGCCAACGCCCTCTCCGGCACCTGCCTCCAGGCCCGGGACATCCACCAGGTGTACGACGCCATGCACGACACCACCGAGCTTCTCGCCGGGAACATGGCCCCGGTGCTGGAGGTCGGCGTCGGCAAGGCGGACTTCCTCCTCGTGCTCTCCAAGTCGGGGGAGAAGGTGCTCGGTTCGACGGAACCGCTCGCCGTTCGGGGGCTCTCGGCCGGTGACGACGCCACGGCCTTCCGCCTGTACTCCATGACCAAGGACGAGTACGAGACCAGCGAGCTTCCGCAGGTCTCGGTGGACACGGACGGCGGGGACGTGATCCTGGCCTTCGCCCGTGCCCAGGTCGCCCTCGGCAACCTCAACGCCGCCAAGTACGCCCTCGTGGCCTACCGGGACGCCGACCTGCTGGAGGGGCACTACAAGGCCCTCACCGGCTCGGCGGTGGCCTCCATGGCCGGGGCGATGGAGAAGGCCCTGTTCACGCAGAACCGGACCGTCCGCACCACGACCGGCTTCGGGCTCTCGGCCCAGGGTCCGTCGGTGCTGGCCGTCCTCGGGACGCTGGCGACCTACCGCAACGGCATCCGGGTCAACGTGGACGACCTCGTCAAGGGCTACCAGCGGCGTGGCCTCAAGCGCATCCCCGGCGTCCGCAACGACGACGGCTCGCTGACCCCGCCCAACGCCACGCTCAAGACGGCGAAGGACCGTTCGGCGCTGCCCGTGTCCGGCATCGAGATCAACCGGAACACGGCGACGTGCAACATCCGCATGGTGCAGGACGGAACGCTCATCGACCAGCGTCCCGGCCGTGAGGACCAGGTGATCGCCGAGGTCGAGGGCGTGCCGCTGAGCCTCAAGGACTACCGGAACTACACGATGGTCTCGGACGGCGACCTCAACGTCACGGTCCTGCCCCTGCGGATCACGGACAAGCGGTGCTTCAAGGCGCTGGCCGACCTGGGGATGGTGACCGGGACGTTCGACCCGAACCGCCAGTACGACCTGGACCTCTCCAGCCTCCCGCTGGTGGACTTCGGCCAGTCGTTCGACCTGCCGGGGGACACCTTCGACCGTCTCCTCCGCCTGACCGTGCTCCAGAAGCTCCTTTCGGGCATCACGGCGGGGACCAGCGAGGCCCTGACGGCGGAGCAGATCGCCGCCCTCAAGGACGTTCACGTCACCCCGGCGGGGTATTTCTCGCCCCCGACGACGAACGCCTACACGGACCTCAAGGACGCCCTCGACAAGGGGATGGTGGACACCCGGCTGTCCTACAAGGTGGACATCGGGTCGCCCCAGATCACCAACCTCGGCAAGCTGCACTCGGGCAACGCCTTCCTCGACCGCCGGTTCACCGTGACGGACGCCGACGGCAACGAGGTGAAGAAGCCGAAGCTCCCGGCCCTGCTCGACGACGGGATGACCGTGGCCGTGAAGGCCCTGTCCGCCCGGACCAAGCTCGACGCCGTGGACGAGGTGATGTACCCGGTCTTCGCCGAGTTCCTGAACCTGGAGGACAACGGGCACCTGCTCGCCGTCCTCGGCGAGGCCGGGCTCGACTACGACGAGAAGAAGGCGTTCGACCAGGCCCGGATCGGGAAGGTGGACCGGGACACCCGGGTGGAGACCTTCACGGCCACCCTCCGCAAGGTCAACGAGGCCATCGACGGCATCTACGACCAGACCGTCAGCCCGCTGGTCTTCTACGTCGGGGCCACCGGCCTCGTGCCCGACGAGTTCGGGGCCAAGGCCATGACGGCGGAGCAGGTGGTCGAGAAGTTCCCCGACCTCAAGCTGGCCAAGGCCGAGAAGGAGGAGGGGACCTTCTTCCTCCTGCCCTCCGGGCTCCTGCTCACCGTCTACGTGAAGGGCGAGCACTTCACGACCGACGCCGGGCTCAAGGCCGCCGCAGCCTGATCCACCGAGAAGGCGGCCCTGCCGGGCCTTGACCCGGTAGGGCCGCTATGGGCCATCCTTCTGTGTGGAGGGATGGCCCGTGGACGACATCCGCCGAACCTTCAAGTTCCGAGACGCCCGTACACTCCAGGTCTTCCTTGGCCCGGAGAGGGACATCCTCCATCTCCTGAAAAAGCTCCACATCCGAGCCCATGTCCAGGGGAAAAAGCTCGTGCTTCGTGGCTCCTCGCCGCAAGACATGGATCTTGCGTCTGACCTGGTGATGTTCGTGTCGATGCGGGCGCACCAGGGTCAACCCACCAGAACACACCCGCCTGCTCGAACATGTCCCCAACTTCAGCGGCCTCCGCCCAACGGCGGACCGTCTCGACATCGGGTCACTCGACGTGCTCTTGGAGCGCCTTCATGAGGTCATCGGTGGAGGAAAGCCGCACTCGCCACGACTCCCGAGACACGTCGCTGTAGATCAAATCGAACATCAGTTCACCTCCGCCAGGGCGAGCGTCACGCCCTGCACCTGAGCCGCCGAAGCCGCCCACACGGCCCGCTCCGGGCCGATGCGGCGGACCCGGGTGGACTCGTGCCACTTCTGGTACTCGTCCCGACCCTCGTACTGATCGTCGAAGACCTCCCAGCCCTCGGGCAGCGATGGAGTCCAGCCGTCGTCGAGGTAGGACGACTCGTAGCGCTGGACGAACAGACCCGTCTCGGGGCAGGTGGGGAGGCTGGTGATGTGCTCGGGCAGGTTCATGCTTCCTCCGTGGTCACCTCATCAACCCGTGAGGCCCCAGGACTAAAATGCTGGCTGCACTTTTACTCCAGCGGACCTGCCGGTAGATGGGGTGAGTACGGAGGAACCTGATGCTGAACACCGACCATTTCACTCTCCTCGCTGGCAGCACCGACTGGGACGACGAGATGCGTCGTCGCCGGGAGGCGGGTGAGGATCTCGTGGCTCTCCAGGTGGAGTTCCACGGGCGAGGCCGCTGCGAGGCCGAGGTCGTCAAGACGCTCAACGGCTACAGCGTCCGCTACGCCTCTGGGCTCAGCAACTTCGGCCTCATCTTCCGTGGCTGCAAGACCTACGAGGAGGCGGTCGAGAAGGGGACCCGTTGGGTCGAGGAGGACCCCTCCGGGCGTTCCCTGTTCGTCCGCAACTCTGACATCCCCGGCAAGGAGGGTTGATCGATGTTCACTCCCGAACAACTCCGTGTACTGTCCATCGGCTACGACCTCGACTGCGGGGGCTACGAGTTCGAGCGTGCCCCCAAGGCCCTCGATCCCGACGGTGAGGACGTGGTCATCTTCGACGACCCGGACCTCGACTACCTCGGGTTGCAGGACGTGGTGCGGATGGGCGACTACTCCTGCGGGCTGTTCGCCTTCGCTCCGGGGGACGAGGACTTCGAGTTCCCAGAGTCCTACGAAGAGGACGACCTCGGGACGATGGTGCGGGTGGCCAAGGGCGTCCTCTATGGCTCGGACCACGAGTGCCACTGCCACGGCAAGCTCGTGACGTGGACCGGGGCTGCTGGGGAGCCCCGAGAAGCCCTCTCCGGGGAGAAGGTGGCGGAGTTCATCCGGGCTGGAGTGGAGGTCGAGGACCCTCCCAACTTCCCGAGGCGAAGAAGCCACGGCTTCAGCCGTGGCGTGCCAAGCTCGAAGCCGCTGCTCAGCGCCTCATCGAGGAGGAGAACCTCCAGGCCGCCCGTACTCACAACGTCATGGGTATCAGCATCCGAGCGATCCAGTTGTGGGGGGATGACGGGCTGCTTCTGGCAGAGCTTCGTCTCAACTCCCGGGGTGACGTGCTCCGGGTCTACCACAAGCTCTACATGAGGGCGAAGGACTTCGAGGATTACGAGAAGTGAGAGAACTCGAAGTCCTGTTCTACGAGAACGGGCGTGGTGGCGTCGCCGTGTCCGTGGACGGCGGTGAGCACGTTGTCATCTCGACCGGCCGTACCCTGCTCCTGGCGGACACCGCCTGGGAGGAGTCCGGCGAGGAGCCCTGGGACGACCTCACGGAGCCTCAGAAGGCCGCCATTGTGGAGGCTCGGGAGCGGCTCCTGAGCATGAACGAGGCACAATCCGACCTTGACGAGATCGTCCTGAACTACCGCAAACGGCGGCTTCACGAGGCCAGGCGGAGCCCAACACGGGCGGCCGAAAAGACGCCGAGAAGGTCGTAGAGGTCGTCTGGAAGCGACCCCAGGGCGGGTTCCGAGAACCACTCGCCCTTCTGGAGCCGGAGCCGGAAAGGTCGCATGACCCGGTGGACCTGGGGCTCCCTGGCCCCCTGACCCTCGGCGACGAGGATGACCCGGACTTCGTAGGGGCAGCCGGTCTGGATCTCCTGGCGGCGACGCTCCACGTCGGAAGACCGGCCGACCTTGATGGCCCCGGTTTTCCCCATCTGGAAAACATACAAATGCTCTCCACCCCTCACGTACCGCCTCCGTGCCGAGCTAGAAAACTTCGGCAGTAGGTTTTCAACTCCTGCATGGTCAAATCGGTCTTCATGCGGTTGAATCCCCAGCAGGCCAGCACCACGTTTCCCTGAACGTACCCTTTTTCCGGCACTTTCCGGTCTAGGCTGACAGCGGTGTTGGACCTGTCCCCCGAGAAGGTGAGCGGCTCGCCGGTGTAGTAGCAGAGACCCCCCTGCTTAGACCAGATCTCGCAAAGGTGCTCTGGGGTGATGTCGAACGGAAGCCCCAGAGCCCGAACGTTGTTCCTGGCCGTGTTGTGCAGGTGGGAGAGGCGGGCCTTTGGGGATGAAGAGCGCCACCTCTTGTTGTAGTCGTTATGGCAATCACGGCAAAGGGTGTTGCCCCCTGAGAACCTGGCTTTCGGAAGATCCTCCCGGCATCCGGGGCAGATACGATTGGGCATTGCAGCTAGTCGTTGCCTTTGACGTTGCTGGATCTCCCGCCGGGCTTGTTTTCGGCATTCTAGGCATCTTTGGGCCTGCCCTGGGAAGTGGTCCTCGGGTTTGTCGTTCCCACACCTCTGGCAGTTTCGCATAGGCCCCTCCGGTACTCCCCATGTGCCCGGTATAGGAGAACTACCGTGGCTAGAATTCCCTCCCACCACCGAGAAACCGGCCCTCTGGCGGAGAACTTGACCTATAGGCCACCTGACGCCCACGGTGAAAGAATGAGGACAGCAATGATCTCCGTCCTCGTGCTTCTCGCTCTCTCTGCCTGTGGAATCTCGTACCCGGAGACCCCGGAAGAGGCCCCGGAGACCGTGTCGTTCCGGTTCGAGTGCCATTGGCTTGCCACGCCTGTGCTCGCCGGGATCCTCACCCTCCCCGTGGAACAGCTTCGGGGCAAGCCGCCCGAGTACTACACCGGGAGCATCGAGTGCAATGACCCCGAGACGCCCGGGATGACATGCAAGTTCGTCGAGGTGGTTCACCCCGGGGAACCGGACGCCGGGGGGTAGCTCACGGGCTCCCGAGCACGTCCATCCCTTGGCTCCGCATGTGCTCGACATCCCCGTTGGTGAACTCGACGGTCGGGATCTCCTCATAGGAGGAGCGGCCACCCACACCCCCGTGCTTTGGGCGACGGACCACGGCCGTCACGGGCTCGAACCCCTGGAACGGGGCGTTGAAGATGGTCTTGGCCTCGGGGTCGCACTCCGAGAGAAGGCGCATGAGGTCTTTGACTTTCACGCTGGACCCCCGAGCAGTCGGGAGACCTTGGCCTGAAGTTCGGTGACCTCCCGGGACGCCTTTTTGCCCTCCTTGGGCAGGGGTAGACCCGAGCCCCGGAGGACTTCCTCGACCACCCGGTCGAAACTCCAGTCGGGCACCTGCTCGGCGAGCACCTGGAGGACGGACCGCAGGCCCTCAACCTCGAATCGGGTGAGGTACATCCCGTTGAGCCGGTAGTCCTCGAACGCCTCCCAGCACCAGGGGACCCACTCCTTGACGACCTCGGCGATGGCGTTGGCGTAGGAGCGGATCTCCAGTTGAGCGTGCGGATCCATGCGGAGGCTGAGGAAGTGGAACAGGTTGTGGAGGTCGCTGGACCAGACCTTGGCGGTGTAGATGTTCACGGGAAGCACGCATCTTGCAAGCTCCCGAGCCACCCCGCTCTCCAGCGCCCGTTCGTAGGCTCGGTAGGCTTCGGAGCAGCTTCTCCGAAGCTCGGTCTGGTAGGCCACCACGTCGTCTTCAGGGAGGTGCCCGTCTCGACCTTGCTTGTTGCTGGTGCTCTGAGCCCGCACGACCTCGGAGTCTGGGATGTAGAACTCTTCCGGCAGGACGCTGTACCGGGCTGACACCTCGTTGAGAGATGCCATCCGGTGCCGAACCCATTGACGCTCCACGAAAATTGGGAGCTTCACCTCCAGCTTGATTCGGGCCTGCTCGAACGGCGAGGTGTGCCTCGACCTCATCAGGTAGCGGAGAAGGCTACGGTCGTCGTTGGTTTTCTTGGTCCCCTTGGCGTAGGAGACCCGTGCGGCCTGTACAACTGAGTCGTCATCCCCCATCACGTCCACGAGCATGATGTAGCCGTGATCGAGCACAGGGATGGGCTCTTGAAATCGTTTGAGGTGTTCAGGAATCATCCTGCCTGTCCTTGCATTCGTAGGTGCCCGTCTCTCGGTTGAACATCAGAAAACCCGAACGAAGCAGGCGGAAGGCCACCCCCTGTAGAGAGGAGTGCGCTTGCCGATGCCTTGTCCGATCCGTCAGCCACAGGTTCTCCGGGGCGTTGTTGGTTTTGTCTCCGTCGATGTGGTGAACGACCTCGGTCGGGAGAAGGGTTCTGCCCAGAGCCCCCTCCATGACCACCACATGTTCCTTGCGATAGTTTACCCATCCTGAACCGGAACCCTGCCGCCCAGGGACGACGTTGACCATCACGTACCCATGGTGGTCAACGTAGCGACCGCCCTTCCAACAGGGGTGGTTCTCCCGGGTCCGTTGACGGTTGCGCTCAGCAACAGCCTTGTTGGTTGTCCCACGGCTGGATTTCCCAATGCGCCTGGCCACACAGGGCTGGCAGAACGTCTCTCCCGTCCAGCCCTGTTTGCGTTGACCCTGGACGTAGTTGTTCCAGTTGGTCTCGGACCGTTTTCCGCAGTCGTCGCAGATGAGCGCCACACGTTTGATGCTGCCCTTGGTCAGTAGCGCAATGGGGGTCCCGTCCATTGCTTTGTCCGATGCAAGCATGGGGGCACCCTATCTGTGAAGGCACCAACAGTCAATTCGTTTCCTTTCCTATACCCAGATCAGGGGTAGGACGACCCATGTGGGCCGCCTCGGAGGCAAGATGGCCACGGCGAACAACACCAAGGTCTGGGACTGGCTGTTCAAGATCATGTCCGCCCTCGTCATCCCCCTGGTCCTGTGGGGGGTTAAGCTGGAGGTGAAGAACGCCGTGCAGAACGAGAAGATCGTCCAGTTGGAGAAGGACCTTGCAGCGGCGGCGGATGTCGAGAAAGAGGTACGTCTGAACACCCAGGCCCTCGGGAGGCTGGAGGAGAAGCTCAATGCGGCGAACACCAATCTCAGCGAGATCAAGCGCCTGCTTCGTCAGCCTTAGCCTCCTCCTGGCCTGCTCCAAGCCGGTCGAGAAGGCTGCGGCACCGCCCACGGCCCCAGAGGCGGTGGAGGCCGAAGATGCGGGCGTCGAGCCCTCCGATGCCGGGGTGGCCCCGGCCCCCCCGGCTCCACGGCCGGAGCGCAAGCGGCGCAAGGTCAAGCTCGCCGAGAAGGGCTACGACCCCGAGCGGATCACGGAGCAGCGGGCCATGGTGGCTGTGCAGTCCAAGCGGGCCGAGGACTTGGGGCAGGAGATTGCCCAGGTCAAGGCCGAGCTTATGGCCCGAAAGCTGGCGCATTTGCGGGTTCTGGCCCGGCGGAGGGGCTGGACGCTGGGTGAGGAGCCCGTGCAGGACCGGGAACGGAAGGTGTGGCGGCAGTGGGTCAAGCTGGAGCGGGAGGTGGAGGGTGATGAAACGTCACCTTGAGGCCGTGACCGGGAGACGGGTCTACGAATACACCGATGCCGAGGGCATCGTGTTCTACTCGTTCCACCGGACGGCCAACTTCGTGAACCCGCCCAAGCGGCTCACGTTGAAGTCCCGCATCGGGGAGCACCTGACCAACTTCCTCTCCCGGCTCCGGCGGGAATTCGGCGAGCCCGACAAGCCCGAGCCGAAGGACAAGGAGACCGGCGGGTAGAGTGGCGCACACCACCTGATCCCAGGGAGATGAAGACAATGAACGACGAGACCAAGACCGACAAGACCGACGAGACCCCGGAGGTCCCCGAGGTGGCCGGGGAAGCCCCCGAGTCCTCCGAGCCCGTCGAGGCCGCCCCGGAGACCGAGCCCCAGGAGCCGACCCCCCTCAACGGCAAGGCGAAGCCGGGGAGCGACCCGTTCCAGGTCGGGGAGCTTCTCCCACAGGAGGTGATGCAGCTTCAGCAGGTGCGGGGCCGCATCAACCAGCACCTCATGGAGATCGGGCACCACGAGGTCCAGAAGGCCATGCTCCTCGCCAAGCTCGAACAACTGGAGCAGCAGGGTCAGACGGTCATCCGCCAGGCCCGGCTCCGGCTCGGGATCGATGACGGCGAGACCATCCAGGTGACGCCCGACGGCAAGATCCGCCGGATGCCCCAGCATCCGCCCAACGTGGTTCCCATGCCCACCCCGGGGAGCGGCAAGCCGCCCGCTGCGGGGTGACAAGGAGGTAGGCGATGACCGCCGGGTGGGATGCAACCACCACCCAATATCCGCTCCCCCCGCAGAACGGCGTGGTTGTCACCCCGTTCACGAAGGGGGTTCACGATATTCGGTGGGACAACCCGGCGCTCCTGGCGGGCAATACGCCGTACTCCGTGGTCGGCGTGAACATCTATCGGTCTGACGCCTCGGATCGTGGACCTTTCCACCGCCTCAACGAGTTCCCCCTCGGCGGCAGCTTCTACCGGGACCGAAACGACTACCGCCTCGTCGTGAGGGAGGTTGTGGACTGGGATTCCGGCTGGGTCTTCAAGGGGGACAAGCCGAACGTCCGCCGGTGGCAGTTCAGGACCAGGAACCGGATCGTGAAAGCGTCCGCCCGAGCCCCGTTCGAGCTTCCCATCTGGGGAGACAACCCCACGGACGTACAGGTGTACATCGACGGGGTGGAGGTCCCAGTCCACGAGGTCTTCGGCCGCTCCGGCGAGGTCACCCTCATCAACGCCCCTGAGTTCAACGAGGCCACCGAGAAGCTGGAAGGGCCATCCATCCCGACAGCAGAGTCCGTCGTGGAGGTGACCTACCGAACCCCGACCAACCACGTTCCCAGTGGGCTCGACAAGAACGTCTGGTATCGGTTGACCACGGTGGTCCTCGACCCGAACACGCTCTCGGGCTACAACGAGACGCCCCTGGCTCAGTCGAGGCCCCTCTCCCTCATGGAGGTCGAGGCCCGGGACTGGATCTGGGATGAGGCCGTCCGGCGGAACAACTGGATCCTCCAGCAGGGCGGGGAGAACGTCTACCTTTTCGTCAAAAAGGTCTGTGGCGTCCCATGTGACTGTACCAGGGACCCACGGAGCCTGGAGTACCACAAGCAACCGGAGAACACCTGCCTGATTTGTTTCGGGACGGGGCTCATCGGCGGCTACGAGGGTCCCTACGACATCATCGTCGCCCCAGACGATGGGGAGCGGCGCATCTCCCAGACCCCACGGGGCCGCCGCAAGGAGCACACCTACGAGGTCTGGACCGGACCGTACCCGCTCATCACCCAGCGGGACTTCCTCGTCAAACAGACCAACGAGCGCTACAGCGTCGGCCCAGTGCGTCGTCCGAGCAACCGAGGGAACCTGCTCCAGCAGCATTTCAACATCGGCTATTTGGATGAGGGGGACATCCGCTACCGTGTGCCCATCGACGGAACCGACCAACTTGCTTGGCCCGAGACCCGACCTGGCAAGCCGTCCCCCGTCTACCCCCGGATGCCGGTCACGGGTGAGTCGAGCTACGACCAGAAGGAGGGCTGGGCTGGCCCGAATTACCCCGAGGGGCCGGAGACGGACCACCCGCTCAACACCGAGAAGGAGCTTGGGGAGTCCACACCTGACGATGTGGAGCGGCGAGGACGCACGAAGGTCTGGGAGAATATTTCCCAATAATGGGCACTTGTGCTAACATCGGCCCCGTGAAATACTTAGGTGATTGCGAGGTTTGCGGCTCTACGGTCCCAACTTACCGGGCACTTGGTCAGCATCTCCGCCATGCAAATGATGGTGCCCATCAAGACCTCCAAAGACGGTGGCACGCTTGGAGGGCGAGGCAACGCACGCTTCGTTGTCGGAAGTGTGGGCAGTTGTGGGTCACGGGGGTTGACCGGGTGCATGGGAAGCGGTGCCATGACTGCGAGAACGCCCGAGCCTCGATGACCAAGCGGGAATACGAGGCATGGAGGCCCACCAAGAAACCAGACCCCCGCTCGACGTGGTGCAAATCACACTGGAATGGGCTAGAGAATCGCCACTTTGTCCCCGACGATCTGACGGAACAACAAGTGGTAAAGGGCATCGAAGACAGGGTGCAGATCAACACCCTGCGAACCCAGCTAGGGGTGTCCTACAAGGTGCTGCGAGCGGTAGCCGAAAAAGCATTCGGGGCACAGCAGTTTGCGGCTTTGATGAGGGACAGGAAAGTAGAGTCGGCTCGTCGCATGGTTCAGCAGGCTCAAACAGCTTCGGGCTTAGAAGCGACGATGGTGGCCGCTTTGAAGGCGGCTTCTGTTGACGTGGTGGGGAGAAATATCTGGCTGACCTTGGAGGTGTCTGGAGTCCGCACACATCGGGAGATCGACATAAAGGTTGCGGCCCCGTCCGGGCATAAGATCGTCGTGCTGTGTGATGGGGAGGCTTTTCATGGTCCGAACGCACTATACGTTGATCCTGCTTTGCGAGTTTCTGACGACGTGAGCACCGCCAAGGCTTTGTTTACGCTTGGTTACTCTGTGTGCCGCTATTCTGAATCCGAGATCCATAATGGGGAGGCCCTCGCCCATTTGCAGGGCGTTCTGCCGCATATGCACGACAAAAAACGTTTGCTGCGGCTGTGGCACCCGGCGACGGAGAGGTGGGCCTGATGGCCGATGGAGTCCGATCTCTGTACGGCGGGCCGCTTGCTCGGCTCGCCGAAGCCACCGTCTCCAAGGAGCTTCTGGAGCGCATGGCGAAGTGCATCATCGACGCCATCATCGCCGAGGGCAAAAAGGACTTCGCCAAGCGAGGTTGGAGGCTTGATGACCCCATGGGCGGCCCGCCTTTCGACGAGAGTTTCAGTTTCTCCATCCGGGGGCAGCGGACCATCGAGATCCGGTCGTCCTTCTATGGCCTGGAGGAGTTCACCCGGCAGGACATCCCAAGCCGGAAGATGACCTGGCTCACCCAGGAGGCGAAGAACAAGACCCCGTCGAAGTACCCCCTCACCAAGACGGAGAAGAAGCTCGGGATGAAGCGGGCGGGAAAAGTCCGTCAGGGGGATCGGAAACCGTTGGTGGTCCCGCTTCAAAAGGATGACGGGACGGTCATCTTTCGTATGGCCCCGCTCAAGACCAAGGACGCATGGGTTCATCCAGGCATCGCTCGGTTCACGTTCGTCGAGAGGGCACTCCGCAAGGGACGGGCGGCCTGTGCCAAGGTGGTCGGGGAGTACCTGAAGGAGCAGATGTCGGGGGCAAGGACATGAGAGAAGCGGAGGTCACCTGTCTGATCCGCATGACACGGATCCCCGACCTCAACCTCGAACTGGTGAAGGACCAGGTGGTCCTCGTGCCCGAGGACCAGGCCCAGGGCTCCAAGGACTTGGCCCTGTTCAAGAGCATGAACGCCGTGAAGGTGCGGTGGGTCCGGCGGTTCCACAAGCTGCGGGAGGCAGATCAACCCTTTACGGTGAGTACGCCGAAGCGTGACACGAGGGCGGTGAGGCCCCTTCACCCTCAGCAAGCTCCCCTGGCGTCCCCAGTTGACGCCCCGGAACCACCTGCGGCTCCAAACCCGCAACTGGGGCGTCAAAACGTTGACTTGGAACTCCTGGCTACTCGTCTGGAGGCTCGGCTCGGGGGAGCCATTGACCGTGTGGTCGCCGCCATAAGGGAGTCGAGGCCGGTGGTCGTGTCGGCCGACCCGTCCGCTCCGGGCAAGCCGGGTAAAGTGGGCGATGAGGTGCCTACGTTCATCCCCGACAAGATCCTCGACCCGGATGCGGCGAAGAAGGTGGACATCCGGGCAACCGAGACCACCGGGGAGGCGGGGGGCATCGACGCCGCCAAGGCGGCCTTGAAGAAGGCCCGTGGCGGTCGGAAACAGAAGGAGAGATGGTGCAAGCCTCGATAAAGGCTCTATACTAAACTCTTCATGGATAGGTCCCGAGAGAGCTACGAAACCGAGATCCAACAACACCCCAACATCACACACAAGGAATTGGCTGCGACGTTGGGGTGTGGGCCTACAACCGTTGCCAGGGACCTTCAACGCTACGGGTTGACAACCAGACCTTGGAGTCAGCGCAGGCATTCAGAGGCCACGAGACAGAAACTTAGTGATCAAAGGCAGGGTCAACAAAAGGGTTCGGACAACCCCAACTTTGGCCCAATGTCTCGTCCTTGGTTGGAAGGCGAAAATCATCCTTTCCGTCGCTGGCACCGAGAACACCCTGAATTTGGGGAGAACCAGCGAGGGGCCGCAAATCCCGTGCATAAGGCCCGTCACCTCTACGATGATCCCGAATACGTCGAACGGATCACCACGGGCATTCGAGCCCATGTAGACCAAAAACGGGGGTCCACCTACGAGGAAGTGTATGGTCCCGAGAAGGCTGCGGCGAGGAGGTTCGGTTGGTGATTCAAGCGGACGGAGACTACTGGCACGCCAACCCGGAGAGGTTTCCGTCACCAGATGCAAACCAGGCAGATCGGCGTCGGTTGGATGCCTCTTGTGATTCCTTCCTTCAGAACCGGGGGTATCGTGTCCTGCGGTTCTGGGAGTCCGACCTCAAGGTGGACCCAGATGAGTGTCAAGCGAAGATCAAGGAGGCCCTCCGTGGCGGATGAGAAAAAGTCTGTGAAAACGGAGCCCTACGGCTGCGGCCTGGACGTGGGTACAATGAATCTTGTGTGTGCAAGACGCACATCTGAGGGCGTGACCCACACCAGGATGCGGGACGTGTTCCTCGACCTGCCGACGAGCGCCAAGAAGATGCTCAGGCTCTCCAAGACCAGCTTCGTCGAACGGGATGACGACGTGCTCATCCTCGGTGACGCAGCCCTTCAGACGGCCAACGTCTTCGGCAAAGAGGCCCGCCGCCCGCTCTCGGCCGGGCTCATCTCCGCCGGGGAGATGGAGGCCATGGAGGTGCTCGGGCTGATGATCAAGCAGATCCTCGGCGAGCCCCGGGCGGCCGGGGAGCACTGCTACTTCTCCGTCCCCGCTGCCCCGGTGGACCGCCCCGACCGGGATGTCGTCTACCACAAGGGCATCTTCGAGCGGATCGTGACCGAGTGCGGGTACACGGGGACCCCGAGCAACGAGGCGATGGCCATCATCTACTCCGAGTGCGCCAACGACGGATTCTCGGGCGTGGCCCTGAGCTTTGGCTCGGGTATGACCAACGTGGCCCTGGCCATCAACACCATCGAGGGTCTGAGCTTCTCCGTGGCCCGGGGTGGCGACTGGATCGACAGCGGATCGGCCAACTCCGTCGGCTCGACGAATGCCCGCATCTGCGCCATCAAGGAGAAGGGTGTGGACCTCCTCAAGCCCGACTCCAGGGAGCAGGAGGCGATCAGCTTCTACTACAAGGAGTTGATCCGGTACGCCCTCGACCAGATCGCCCTGCGGTTCGAGCAGATCCGGGGGCAGTTCGAGCTTCAGCAGGCCATCCCCCTGGTCGTCTCCGGCGGCACGAGCAAGGCGGGGAGCTTCCTCGACCTGTTCCGCCAGGAGTTCGAGCGGAGGAAGAAGAAGTTCCCCATCGAGGTCAGCGAGATCCGCCAGGCGAGCGATCCACTCAACGCTGTAGCCAACGGAATGCTCACCCAGGCCATGTTGGAGCACGAGGACTGATGCCCCACGAGTTCATCGCCAATGACCCGAAGTGGCGGAGGGCACACAACCAGACGCCAGACGCTCCCGGGTGTTTGGGGTGTACTCATCTTCGAGTCGCTGGGCGGCCGAACATGGCCTGTGCAGAACGTCCCGTGGTTCTTTTTCAAGAAGCCGTTGGTGAGGGACCAGAAGGCCCCGGGCTCTGGATCCTCATGCTCCATGAGTTCCTGCACGTTGGGGAGTCAGTGCTCAAGCAAGCCGGGGCCATCAAGCGACGGGTGGACCACGATTTCATCGAGAACATCCCGACGGGCCTCCTGTTCCTGATGCACCAGGCCGGGATGCTCAAGGACTTCCCCATCGACGAGTTGCTGAGTTCGTGCAGACCGGCCCCGATGGATAGCCTATCGGGCGGCCGAGGTAGGAGCCCTGGAGGGACTTCGGCGTGTACTTCTACCTCACCGACAGCCTGACCCGGAAGTTCATCCACGAGCTTCGCCGATTCTGGCAGCACCACCCGAAGCACCGGGACTTGGTGGATGCCATCCAGGGGAAGTACTCGTTCAAGGAGAGGCCCCAGAAGTCCATCGTCGTCAAGACGGCGGGTGGCTCTCACCTGTCCTTGTCCCCCGATCACTACAAAGGCATGGTGATGTCCCACGTCTACCTGTCCAAGCGGGTGGGCAAACCGGGGCTCTCCGTCGAGTGGGTGCGGGAGGACGGCCGGGCCATCCAAGAGAACGGCGGGACGTTTCCCTCCCAACCGGGGGTGTACTTCATTGACGTGGTGGACGGGCCGGAGAACGGCCTGGCCCACAACCCCGTGGCCTTCTACGTGGACCCTCTCATCGACCAGCGGGGGGAGCAGGTCACCAAGGTGGACGACTCCACGTTCCAGCTTCAGAAGGCCCCGTTGGCCGGGACCCTCCGCCTGTTCGAGATGCCCGCTGGGTTCCTTTACGTCGAAGGCACGAACTACACCGTGACCCTCAACGACCAGGGGAAACCGACCGAGGAGGTCAAGCTGACCGAGCCTCTCACCGGGGGTCGGTGGTTGCAGGCGGATTACCGCTGGCCTGACGAGTCCCGAGGCCCGTTCCCCATCGTCGAGCAGCACGCCAACAACTCAGCCATCCCAGGGGTCGTGTTGGCCTTCGGCCGCCGGGTGGAGATCGGCGACCAGCAGGCTGTGGTTGTCCAGCCCATTCGCTATCCCTCGGCTCTGGAATACGGCGGCCGGTGGACCATGAGCATGGAGTTCGAGATCACGGCCAGGGACGTGTACGACCAGCGGGAGATCTACGACTGGTCCATCATGGCCCTCTACGCCATTGCCCGTGGTCGCCTCTCCACGGAGGGCATCGAGATCTTGAGCGTGGGCCTTGGCGGGGAGTCCGAGGAGGTCTACGACGAGACCGGGGACGATTACCTCTACAGCGCCATCTTCACCATGGAGGTGGAGACGGAGTGGGCCGTACATGTCCCGCTCAACGTCTGGCTGCGGCAGGCAGCCCCGCTCACCAACGCCGAGGCGCAGATCATCGCTGGGCTGCCTGATGACCAGCTTCCCGGCCAGGACGGCAACATCAAGGCGTTGGCGGACATCGGGCTGGAGTCGGTCCGTGACCCGTACTGGGCGGGGAAGGTCGGGACCTTCGAGAGTTTCAAGTGAGGTTCGGTGGAAGGACTATAGCCCCGCTCGGGTGAGGAGGTCGAGGTGCCCAAGTTGCCCCCTGAATGCGGCGTGTACGAGATCCGGTGCTCCAACGGGCGCAGGTACATCGGTTCGTCCGACAACATGGAGCGGCGGCAGCGCAACCACCTGACCAAGCTGCGGGCGGGCCGACATCAGAACCCACATCTTCAAAGGGCGTGGTCCAAGTACGGGGCGGGGGCTTTCACGTTTCTGGTGGTGGAGACATGCGCTGTTGACGAGCAGTACGCCGTCGAACAGAGGCATTTGGATGCAGCCGACAAAGCCGACCTGTTCAACATCGCAGAAGATGCCGCTCGTGGGGCTGGGCGATTTGGCCGCCTGGGAAAGAAAAACTCCCGGGAGCACAATCGACGGCTTCGAGAAGCCAACCTTGGCAAGCCCTCACCACGGAAAGGCAAAACCCACACCTGGGGGCACAAAATTCGGGTGGCGATGACGGGTCGGTTCCCCGACATCAGGGCCAGGCATCAGGATGGGAAAGTCTTGGTGTTCAAGTCCACCGTTCAGGCAGCGGAGGTTCTGGGGCTCAAACGGAAGTCCGTGAGCAACAACCTCAACGGGTTGTCGAGACGAACCCGGTGCGGCTGGACGTTCGAGCGGATCGTCTCGGGAGGGTAGCGTCATCCCAAAGTTCAGGTATCAGTGCTCCTGCGGAGTCCAGTTCGATGCCCGCAACCCGGTCTCGAAGCACCAGGACCCCAAGCCCTGCCCAGACTGCGGGGAGTCCGCTCCCCGGATGATGCCGTCCACGGTCGAGGGGCACTTCAACAAGGAAGTGACCGGACCCGGCCCCCAGAACACGGGGATCCACGACCTCGACACTCACATCGACCGGGTGATCGGTCAGTCGGCCCACCAGGGGATGGAGGTCATCGAGAAGCGCCAGGCGGTCAAGCGGGAGTTCCTCCGTGACCGGCCGGGGATCAGCCCGAAGCAGATCGCCCGGCGCCCTGACGGCAGGTTGGGCGTGAACACCCCCGAGGAGCAGGCGTTCGCCGAGCGGGCGAACCGCATCAACAGCCGAGCCATGTCCCACTTCCAGTCCAAGCGTGAGCCCGCTCGGCAGGAGGCTGGCCGGTAATTCTTTGATAGCCTGCCTGGATTAGCAGAGGGCTCCTCGCCCACGGCACCACACCTCCCCTCCGGGGGAGGTGGCAGATCGATTCAGGATGGACACACCAGAACTTGTGCTGCGCTGACCCCTCCTTCGGGAGGTGGGTGATGAACCAGAAAACCTGAAGCAGCAATGTTGGCGTCCATGACGCCCTGAAACGAGGTGCCCAGATGGCGTTCCCCGGCCAGAACTACGCTCCCCCCGGCGTCTACACCCGAACTCTCTTCGAGAACCCCTTCTCCGGGTCCATCGACAGCTTGAAGATCCCGGTCTTCATCGGTGAGGGCAACGAGTTCCTCGTCCAGCGGAACCTCGAACTGGTACGTGGCTCCTCGGCGAGCATCGACCAGCGGCGGGTCAACGAGGACATGACGGGGCGTGCGGTCGTCAGCATCTCGGCGACCGGCGTGGTGACCCTGGGCGACTGGGACGGAGTTCGGACCAAGCTCAAGGTGGTCAACCTGCCCATCGTGACCGGCAACGGCACGGGGACGGTATCGAACAGCCGCTCCGACGTGTCCGTCACCATCAACGGGCAGCCCATCGTCGTCCTGAGCGTGAACGGCACCACCGGCATCGTCGAGCTGGCACAGGCTCCGAAGGCCGGGGACGTGGTCAAGATCACCTACTTCTTCAACCGGACGGACACCCTCATCACCGACGACGTGTCCGACCAGGTGTCCCCCGAGGCCGCCTTCGTCCGGGCCACCAGCGGCATCGCCGACGTGAACGCCCCGGACAACCAGGGCACCACCATCAACATCCACGGGGACATCCTCGGCCCGACCGGGGAGGTCGCCGTCGAGGCCAACAACGTCCTCAGCCTCATCATCGACGGGGCGGCCAAGACCATTACCATCCCGGCGAATCCCGCCTACACGATGCAGCAGGCGGCGAACGCCATCGCAGGCCAGGCGGGCGGTACGAGCCTGACGGCTACGACGTTCGTCAACAACTTCGGGCACAGCGCTCTCCAGTTGAACGCCGATCAGGACATCACCGTCCTGGCGGGTTCGGCCAACGCCGTGCTGGGACTGCTGGCCAACTCGGCCAGCGTCCGCACCAAGACCTTCTACACCTTCCAGGGTCCCATCGTGACCGGGGACAACGGCGGCGTCACCACGACCGACCCGGCCCACGTCACGGTGAAGGTCAACGGGGTGCAGGTTATCCCGACGGCGGTGGACGGGGCCACCCGTGCGGTGACCCTCCCATCGGCACCGGCGGTCGGGGCCACGGTCACCATCCGCTACCACTTCAACTCGTGGCAGGACACGTTCGACTACCTCCAGCACGACGGGGTCACCTCCATCTCGGCGGTCGGCTCGGTGCCGGACACGGCGGACTTCACTGCCGAGGCCGACTACATCCTCAAGGACGACAAGATCCTCTGGGGTACGGCCTGGACCGTCGAGGCCGACGAGACCTCGGCAGGGGCCGAACTGTTCGACGAGTCCCAGGTGAGCGGCACGCTCATCGACAACCGCACCTACATGTCCCCCTGCACGGCGGTCGTGTCCACCTCCGGCGGGGTGAGCAAGGCCAGCAAGCGGGACTTCCTGCTCCCGTTCGCCCCGACGCTGGGCAACGGGCGTGACACCCCTCTGGGGAGCAGCCTGTTCCAGACGGTGTCCAACGGTCGCATCGACCTGCCGGTCAACCGGCCGGATGTGGTCACGGCCTACTGGGGCTACGGGGTGCAGGATGCCCTGGACCGTGGCCCGGTCACCGTCCTCAAGGTCGAGGGCTCGGTCATCACGCTGTCCGAGGATGTGCCCACGGGGGCCGCTGTCTTCGCCAGCTTCTACTACAACCGTCTGACGGACGAGACGTTCACCCTGACCAACACCCTGGCGGGTGCGTCCGGCGTCGGGACCTACGAGGTCACCAAGGCGGACGGCTCCTTCGTCCTCAGCCCGACCTTCAGCACGGCCTCCAAGGGTGCGGCCCTCAACGGCGTCACGCTCGTGTTCCCGTCGGGGTCGGAACTCACCCCGGACCTCCGGCACGAGGGTGTCAGCGGCTCCCAGTTCACGGGGCCGGTCGAGGAGACCGTCACCGTCCAGTTCGCAGACCGCCTGGCCACCCCAGCCAAGTGGGCCGCCCCGGGAGCCGCTCCGTACTGGTTCGTCTCGGGGCAGTCAGACCGGGTTCGTCTCCAGTTCGACAACGATGTGAACTCGGTGGACCCGGACGGGGCTGGTGGTGAGACCGAGGCCGTCGGTATCAGCCTGACCAACCCGACCAGCTTCGGTGGCGGCTTCTTCGCCACCCTGGTCGGCGACGAGGTCAACTACACCGGCGAGCCCGCCGGTGGTGCTGGTGCCTCGGTGGTCGGGGAGAGCTACACGCTGGCCGTGGCCGAAGACCTGGTGCTGTTCATCGACGGCGTCCAGGTGGATGTGACCGTTCCGGCGACTCCGGCGGGTGGCCGCTCGACCATCGAGGACTTCGTCAACGCCATCAACTTCGCCGCCGGTGGTATCACCGTGCAGGCGGACGGCGGTGGGGCGGACACCATCGAGTTCACGGTCGCCGGTTCAACCATCCCGAACATCGGGACCGACGGGTTCTTGGAGGGGTGGCGGATCACGGTCGGCGACCACGTCGTCGGCGGGGGTATCCCGACGCCGGGCCAGACCCTTGCGGTCATCGACCACACGGTCGCTGGTGGTACGGCGACCCTCCAGGTGGCCGCCAACTGGGCCGGTGGGGCCATGGCGGCCACGGTGCCGGTCCGCATCTACGACCCGGCCGCCATGGCCGAGATGCGGTCGGCGACCCGGTTCAACGGGGCCACGACCATCGCTGCCGGTCTGCTCGACACCCTCCGGTTCGAGTACGTGGGCTCGAACGGTGCTACGGGCACGTTCCTTTCGGGGGACTGCGTGGTTGCCCCGGCGACCTACGCCTCGGCAACGGCTCTCGCCACGGCGGTGCAGAACGCCATCAACGGCGTCAATGGGTTCGGTGGGGCTGCGGCTGCTTTCGCCGGAGCCGAGGCCGAGGTCACGGCCGACGGTGACGGGCGGCTGGTGGTCAAGATCCAGCTTGCCGGGCTGGATGCGGCGGGGTCGTTCCGGTTCATCAACCCGACGACGGCTGCGGCAACCTACTTCCACATGCTGGCTGGCTTCGACGCCGGGCAGGGGGGTGCGGCCACCAACGGTGCGGTCCTCATCGAGGGCAACGAGGTCGCCAAGTTCGTCGTGGACCCGATTCCGGCGGCTGGCACCCAGCACCTCCACGACCGCCTGATGGTCCGCAACCGCCTGCTGCCGGGCGGAAACGCCACGTCCTCCATGACGGCCCACGACATCCTGGGCCAGACGGAGCTTCGGGTCGGCGCTGGTTCCGGCAACACCAAGGCGGGTCTCACGAACGGCATGTTCGCCGTGGCCGGAGCCCAGGCCACCATCATGCCCGCCACGGTGGTCGCCCACATCGGGTTGGCCGGTGGGCAGGACGGGGCCACGGGTCGTCCGCAGGTCACCTTCTTCGACGGAACCGGGGCCACGCCCGCCAACAACGTCCTGCGGTTCACCGTGGACGGTGTGGCGGTCGAAGTCACCTTCACGGCATCGGCTGCGGGCACGAGCACGGACATCGGGCCGGGAACCAACGCCGCTTCGGTTACGGGCCAGATCCTCGCCGCCCTCGCTGCCCTACCGGGTGCTCCGTTCGGAGCGGGCACGGGTGTCATCTGGGACGAGGGTGCGGGCTTCCGCCTCGTGTCCCAGACGAGCGCCACCACCTCGGCGGTCATCGTCGGGGACGGGACGGCCAACGCTCCGCTCCAGTTGGTGGCGGGCACGACATCGACTCGCACGGCGGTCAGCGCCAAGCTGCTGGCGTCGGCCCTCAACAACAACCGTGAGGACTCTTTCGCCAACTTCCTGCTCGACTTCTCGTCGGTGCAGGGAGGGGCGACGCCGATGCTCCAGAGCCTCGGTTACGCCATGGCCATCGAGGACTCGGCGGGGAGCGAGTACCTGTTCCTCCAGAGCCTCACCACGGGCACCGGCTCGGTCATCACCGTGCGGGATCCCGTGGTCGGCGGGGTGGTCACCGACTCCTGGCTGTTCCCGGGGACGGGCATCAACGCCGTGAACCTCGCCGGAGCGGTGGGAGAGGCGGCCCTGTCCGGGTTCTTCGTCACGTCGAACAAGGCGACCGGCTCTGGCTCGGCCAACGACTCCTCCCTGAACGACGGGGTGGGCTCGGATGGCGTGGTGGGCCAGACCTACCGGGACCCGGTGACCGGCCTGACCTTCACCATCCTCCCTCGAAACTTCCACGACAACCCGAACGGGCCGTGGCAGGCGTACCCGACGGGGGCGACGGCGACGTTCCGTTTCCAGGTGAGCCGCACGCACACGGCGGATGCGAACCTGCCCCGGACCTCCATCCCGGGCTTCGAGTTGAAGGTGGCGAACACCCTCGACATCGGGGTCGGGGACACGGCGAAGCTCCAGACCTACGAGCGTGGCGGCGAGGAGCCCGCCATCGGGGACGTGTACTACGCCACCTACGTGTACACGAAGGAGTCGTTCAACACGGCGTACTTCACCAAGCTGTCCTCCATCGAGGCGGCCTACGGGTCGATCTCGTCGGAGAACCCGGTGACCCTGGCGGCGTTCCTGGCATCCCTCAACGGGGCGGTCCTCATCGGCATCAAGCAGGTGCCGAAGGCGACCGGGAGCAACTTCGCTTCCATCGAGTCCTACCGGGACGCCATCGTGGACCTCGAAGGGGTGCAGCCGGGCCAGGTGAACCCGGACATCATCATCCCGCTGCGGGGCGACTCGACGGATCTCTACACGATCCTGAAGAAGTCGAACGACATCCAGTCGTCCATCCGCTACCGGAGCGAGCGGACCTCCATCATCGGCATGTCCTCGGGCAACGATGCAAAGGCGGCCCAGAACCTCGCCCAGACCCTCGGAAGCGACCGAATGCGGCTGGTCTACCCCGACACGGCCATCATCGCCCTCACGGATGCGTTCAACGTCACCCGTGAGGAACTGGTGGACGGGCCGATGCTGGCGGCTGCCCTGGCTGGCTCCGTGGTCAGCCCGAACCTCGACGTGGCGACCCCGTGGACGGGACGCAACCTCGTCGGGTTCGTGCAGTTGGGGCGTCGGCTGGACGCCGTGGAGATGAACCAGACGGCCGTCAAGGGCGTCACGGTGCTGGAGGAGCGCCCGCCGTTCATCCGGGTCCGGCACGGGTTCACCACGGACATGTCGAACGTCCTGCGGAAGACCCCTACCGTGCGAATGATCGCCGACGAGGTGCAGCGGCAGGCTCGGGCCGTGCTCGCCAACTTCATCGGCATCAAGTTCCTGCCGGGCATCCTGTCCCAGATCGAGGGACGGCTGGCGATGATGTTCAAGGCCCTTGTGGCCCAGCAGATCGTCGCCGCCTACACCGGGGTCAAGGCCACGGTGGCCCCCGACGACCCGACGGTCGCCGAGGTGGAGGCGTTCTACCAGCCGGTGTTCCCGCTGCTCTACATCGTGCTGACCTTCCACCTCCGGGCCTCTTTATAACCTCCTGAAATCATTGGGTTTTTAGGAACCCAATGGTTCAACTTGATATCCAGGTACCGTTGGGTATAGTAAGGGCATGGGTGGTCCACGTTCCAAAGTTTCCGCAGAAGAGATCCTCACAGCGTTTCAGACAGAGGAACCGTTCAAGGCTGTCGCCAAACGTTTGGGGATGAGTCCGAACACGCTCCGTGGGAAATGGAAAGAAGCCTTCGGAGAGGAAGCGTTCAAGGAACGGGGCAAACGACTTCAGGCCAAAGCTGCGGCTTCCACAGCCAAAGCCATCGCCCATAATAGGGTCTACAAGGACACCGAGGTAACCTGCTCCAGGTGTGGTCGTTCCCAGACGCTCAAGACCAATCAGGCGGCTCAGATGGATGCGGCTTCGTTCGTCTGCGACCGTTGCCGGTTTGACCGGGCTTGTCCGGTTTGTGGGCAGCGTGTTGATGGGGAGCGTGGTCTCTCCGGTCATTTCAGGCATCAACGGGAGGCTGGGGACGAAGCGCACATCCAGCATCAGGCAGAGGAGGAGAAGGTCCGGTGGACAGGATTGTCCGAGGGCGAGGGTTTTGTCCAATGTTTGGAGTGCGGGCATCGGGCAGAAACACTGGCCCGCCACCTGAAGGCCGTTCACGGGATCACGGCTGAGGAGTACCGGGCACGGCACCCCGGGGCACTGATCCGCTCTGAGCGGCTCACGGAGATTCGGTCTCAGGCGGCGAAGGATCGGGTTGGTGGATCGGGAAAAGGATCTACCAAAACCATCACTTGCCCTGGATGCGGGGTTGGACAAGAAGTCTCCAGGTTCCTGGGTTCTGTGCATGACCACCGCTGTCAGGAGTGCCGTAAGAAGGACGAGGAGGCACGATGGGCTTCGCTGTCCGAGCCCGAAGACTACGTGACCTGTCTCGATTGCGGTTACCAGGCGGAGAATCTGACGAGCCATTTACAACACGAGCACCCGGGTTACCGGGACCGTCATCCAGACGCCTTCGTTGTGGCGCTTGGTTCCTCCGTTCGGGACAAGTCGGCCCTTCGGGGAGTTTCTAGGTCACCGGAGTTCGGTCAGAAGGTGCGGGATGCGAAGCTCCTCAATCTGATCAAGACGGATTTCGAGCCGTACCTGGAATCGGACGGCACGGTGGATCACCGTCGGGCGATGGAGGGCTTGGGCTGTGCCTGGCCAACTTTGAAACGATACATGGATGCCCTGGGGCTGGAGCCTACCCGGAAGTACATCGAGCAGGCGGTAGAGGAGCGCCTGGTCAAACTGACGGCTGAGCAGCTTGAGCCTTTCAAGCTGGGAAACGGCAAAGTGAGCATTGCCAAGGCGGTGGCAGAACTGGGTTACTGCAATATCACCATCAAGCGGGAGTGCCACCGTCTCGGGTTGAAATGGGCGCACGGCAACGTTTCACAGCGCAAATGTCTGGATGCTATTTCCGAGGCTCTCGGGGGGCTCATCTACGAGGAGGAGTGGAAACGCAGGGCTTTCGTCAATCCGGTGACCGGGCACCGTTTCCGTTTCGACGCCCTGTTCCCCGACGTGGGGCTAGTGGTGGAATTTCAGGGTAAGTTCCATTACACTTTTCCTTCCCATATTTTCCATGACGATTCCTACCGCTCGGAGTACAACAAGCTCCGAGAGCGGGACCGGCTCAAGCGGGAGATGATCGAGGCGGCCCTGGACCTCACCTACTTCGAGGTCACGGAGGACGAGCCATATACGGACGTGTCCTACCTGCGTGGTCGTTTGGTGGAGAGTGGGGTCATTTCCAGAGCGGGTCGAACCTGTTGACGGCGGAGGCCCTCTTGGCACGGAGGGCCTCCAGTTCCTCGGTCAAGGCCGAGTTGGCGGCTGTCAGGGTCTCGACCGTCTGGGCCAGTGAGCGATTCTCCTGGGCTGTGGATGCCGCCTTCTGGGCTTCCCTGATGGTTTCATCCTGAGCCGCACTAAGCTCCCCTTGGAGACGTTTCACCTCCGCCCGTAGGGCGGAGAGATCCGACCGCCTTGCCCACGTCCGTCTGGGCAGAACCTTCGGGGAAGTAGACGCCCCAGACCCCCTCCTTGTTGATGGCATCCCCGACCTCCCGAGTGCAGAAAGTCAGCCTGGTCGAGTTGTTGTTCTCCCGCATCCAGTGGTCGGTCCACCACGGTTCCGGCCCGAGGAGCCGGAGGTACGGCATCATGAACCCCAGCCTCCAACGGTCCTCACTGTAAGGGTCTGCCTTTGGGTTCTCGTAGGCGTAGGCTCTGATGGAGTTCCTTTTTAGGTCTCCTGCCCACCAGAAGCCCTCACCGTCCTGAACCACGGAGACTTCACTCCCCGGGTTCTGGAAAGCCCTGATGTGGTCAGGTAGCCCCCTTGAGCCCGATCTCGGGCAGACGGAAGGCTCGGGGTCGGGTGCATTGTCATCCTTGCGGAGGTCGTAGACGGAGTACCGAGGGCCGTGGTGGTGCCGGTCATCGTGGACTGGAAGGACCCAGAGCAGCGAGCGCTCCCCTGTAATGAGGTCCAGCAGGGGATGTCCGGCGTAGACCGTGAGGTCCGTCCCGGTGATGTAGTGGACTCCCTTGACGTAGCCGGTCGAGGCCACGGTCACGCTGGTGCCGGAGACCTCGTAGCCGTTCTCCCGCAGGATGCGGAGGTCGTACCGCTCACCGGGGATGAAGGTGGGTTGGGGGTTTTTAGCAGGTCCGTTCACGTCTCGCCCTCTGGGCTGTCCCGGGACATCTACCCGGACAGACCGAGGGCTAAAACGGGTCAGGCCGCCTTGGAGGGGGCGGCCTTGACGGCATCGAGGACGGCCGTGCGGAGGTTCTGGGCGTCCGACTTGATCTCCTGCATCGTCTTGCGGATGCGGGTCCCGGCGGCCTTCTGCCCACGGTCGAGCTTGTCGGCGTCGGTCTTGAGGGCTTCGAGCTTGTCGATCATGGCCTGGAGTTGAGCGGTTGCGGTCATCTGAATCTGTCTCCTTGTTTCAGGGCGTTCCTGGTGCCCGTTGGGGCTTTTTACCCCTTCCACCTAAAAAGTGAAGCCCCCGCCCGTTTCCGGGCGGGGGCTTCGACGAGGCAACAGATCGAGAGGCGTGTGGGGGTAGCCCACCTGACGTGAGGGTGTCCTTTTTAGCGGGCAGTGAGCGACCTCGACCCCTATCCGACCGACGGGTGTTTCACCCGTAAAGTAGAAGACGTGCCTCGTCACCGACGCCGGGGACCTACGAGAGGTCGTCCGGGGTCAGATTCGGAACTTCGACCGCCGTGGCGTTTTCGACGGCGATGGCCGCCCGGAGAGCACCTGCGACCCGCCCGGCGGCGGACGCCTTGGAGATGCACTCGTCCACGGAACAGGACCGGGTGGCGTACTCCCGGTCGGGATCCCGACTGGACGGGTCGTCGAAGCTGTAGTTGTCCCGCTCGGGGCCGGTTGCCAGCCCCCGCCAGACCTTCTCCAGTCGGCCCGCTCCGCCGACCCGCTTCACGGCCTCGGCGAGCGTGATGTTGCCGATCCCGTCCACGCTGACCTCGACCAGGAGGTTGTAGCGGGCCTGGGCGGTCTCCACCCTGGCGATCTTCCCCTCGACCTGGATGATCTTCTCGGCCACGGCCTGGGGGGTGGGCTTCTCCTGGCCCTTGAACTGCCAGAGCCCTGCCTGGAACTGCTTGAACAGCACCTCCCGGGTCGTCTGGAGGTTCCTGCGTGCTTCACGAAGCTGGAATCCTGTGGTCTTCATGTCGTCTCCCTGCGGTTGCAGTCGGGGCACTCTACCCACCCTGCCCTGGAAATCGAACCCCGCCCCTGTGGTCATCCTGCTGTCCGGCGATGTCCCCGTTGTTGTTTCCTCGGGCGATCCGGGCCTTGAACAACAACGGCCGCCGAACCTCGGCCCAGGTCACGACTTGCCACAGGTTCCCCTGGTCAGGTGTTCTTTCCCCGGGTGTTGCCACCGGAGGCACCGGCTGGGGTTCGTGGTAGAATACCCCGGGAAGAGCGAGGTGTACCTATGGAGAGACGTACTTTCCTCAAGATGTTGGGCATAGGGGCAGGCACCCTGGTGGCACCCACGTTCCTGTTGGGGTCCCGGGAGACCCAGGTGGCTGAGGTCGCCGAGGTCTCCTCGGGCGGGCTGGCCAAGTCCTGGGTCATCGTGCCGCCGAGGGGCATCGGGGGTGGTCAAGCCGCCATGATGGCCCAGGAGTTCGTGATCACGCCTGTGTTCACCCCAGGTGTGAACCCCCACGAGGTCTTCTACAAGGCCGCTCTCGAACTCCAGAGGCAGATTGGCGAGGTGACCCTGAACCGCCTCATGGAGGTCCCCGAAGTCCGGCGGCGGAACGTCGAGGTGGTGACCACGGTGTTCCAGCCGATCCACGCCCGGTCGAAGGGCTGCTGGGAGCCCAGTCATGTGCTCGAAGGGTGGACCGACGAGGACTGGCAGGGGTTCGACGTGGTAGCCGACTGCGCCATCGAGGTCAAGGGCTACGGCATCCGGGGTCGAGAGGAGCGAGGGGAGAACTACGGCCACGGCTGGACTCCCCCCAAGAGCTTCGAGGTCTACTCCACGACCGGCGAGTATCCCATGGAGCTTCCGACCGAACTCGACCTCGGGCACCTGATGGCCCTCGACCGGAAGTTCTTCGGCGGAGACCCGAAGGTTACCGGGCGGCTCAAGCATCTCCGGCTGGTCGCCTGACCTACTCCCACACCTTGGCACGGGGGATCCTTTTCGGCGGCCGTGGTACATCAGCCCAAGCTGAGCCTTTCTGGATGTTGGAGATGGCCTGCCGGGTGACCCCATAGTCACGACTGATCGCCGATGGGGTCTCTCCGGCAGCAAGACGGTCGAGGATCGTTTTGATGTCCTCGGGGAGCCGTTTTGATCTTCGGCCTGTAGGACGTTTTTCGGGGCGGTCAAGCTGCGGCCAGCTTTTGCCGGACACCAAGTCCGACAGGGAAGAGGGGTTGAGGCCAAACTCGGTTGCCAAGTCCTTCTGCCGTTCCCCAGAGGCCACCCTGTCCAAGATGGCTTGAGCGGTGGTCGCATCGAGTTCGGGCTCTTCCCTGGGGGGGTTCCTTTCAAGGTAAAGGACAGCTTTTTTCAGAACCGCAGGTTGGTCCTTTGCGTGCCCCAGAAGCAGGTTGCAGTGAAGGCACAGCACCCCCCTCACCTGGCCGGTCCCGTGATGGTGATCGATCTTCCCTTCGACATCTGGGCCGAACACCACACCGCACACCTCGCACTCTGTCTTAGACAAAAGCTCCCGTAGCTGATCGTAGGTGAGGTGGTATTTGGACATCCAGGTTGTAGCGGTATGCGCCGCAATCGGACCCCAGGATGCTTGGGCAATGATCTTGGTCCTTGAGGTCTGGCATCGGTTCTTGTGGCACGTTTTGCAGACGTGCATGAGTCCGTCCGGGGAGTCCGGTTTCCGATAGAATTCCTCTGGGGAGAACAGCGTTTGGCAGACCTTGCAGGTTTTCTCTTGGGGTGTGAGCCGGGGTGCCGTTTTCTTGAGCGCTCTCCGGTACGCCCTGGCACAGGTGCGGCACCAGGTCTGCCTTTGTCCTGACTTGGACCGGGAGAACTGCCTGACGGGCTGCTCCTCTTGGCATTTGGTACAGGTCTTCGTCGCCTGGGCCGCTGCGTCGCCTTCAAGGCAAATCCGACAGAGTTGGCGCTGCCGTCTCCCCTCGAAGATGAAGTCCGCCAGGGGGCGTTCCTCAAGGCACCGGGCGCAGTGCTTGGTGTCCATGAGGGGTAAGCATACAAATAAACATGAGGCAAGTCCACTACCGAAGGGGTCGTTTTTCCGACTATAGCCGCCGGATAGTAGCGAAGCTGCTCTGCCCACGGGGGCCAGAGCCGGACCGGAGGACCAACGATGCCGACGAGCTTGGACAACAACCCCCAGGGTCAGACGGGCGTACAGGGCGCTTCCTACCTCTACGACTTCGGAACGTCCCCGAACACCAGGACGGCCGTCTCGCAGAAGGTGCGTCTCCTGACCCCCCAGTACGGCAACGCCGTGAACCTCTCCCAGATGGGGGTCATCAGCCAGTTCAACCCGACCGAGTCCCGCACGGTCGAGCCGGTTCGTGGCGTCGGCTTCGGCGACATGATCGCCGAGCTTGTCCCGTCGGTGACCGAGCCGATGACGGGCAGCTTCGAGCGGGCACTCCTGTACCTGTGCAACCTGTGGCAGGCCACTGGCTACGCCTCTGGCGTGGACGGCCCGGTCCGTTCGCTTCGCCACCACCGCTGGCCGTTCGACATCGAGCAGCAGTTGGTCTTCTCGACCCTCGCCGACGTGGACCTCATGTCGGCGAACGTCGGGTACAACCAGGGTGCGGGCGGTTCCCCCGGTGCCTTCGACGGCGGTGTGGGCGTCACGACCTTCCCGCAGGTGACCCCGGACAACACCGGGAACCCGCAGGGGAACTTCGGCCACACGGCCCTCATCACCATCTACGAGGCGTGCTGGTTCACCTCCTGGTCCACGACCTTCGCCAAGGACACCGGCATGATCATGGAGACGGGGGACGTGAGCGTCTCCGATGTCCACGACTTCGCCTCGGTCTACGGCGAGTTCCTCGCCACGGGCAACGACCCGACCATCGGCCAGCTTGGCTCGATCCGTTTCTCCGAGAACGCCATCGAGAGCGGGAACCCGTTCGCCACGGCAGTCCAGGCGGGCGGCAACCTGAGCGGCGGCGGGGCCATCAGCCTCAACGTCTGATCTCGTGAGGCCCGTCCGCCGGGGGCTGAGAATCCGGCTGGGTAGGATGGATTGAACGACGGGAACAGCCCCGTGGCCGTGAGACGGACCGACGGATAGATGAGATCGATCCCTGTGCTTGCCCTCCTCCCCGGCTCGAAGGGGATGGCCAGATGGACCCGATGGAGCTAGCCGACCATCTACCCGTTGTCCTGCTCTCATGAGGCCCGTGTCGCTGTTTCCCGAACAACCTCCGTTGGATGGAAAACATGTCGATCAACCTGGAAGCCCTTGAACAAGCCTTTGCCGCCGTCGAGAAGATCGGGAAGGGCGAGATCACCTTCGACGTAGGCGAGACCCCCGTCACCCTGCGGATCCTGTACCCCGACGAAGAGACGGCGGTGCAGGAGTGGGCTTCGGCAGAGTTGGCCACGGACAGCGAGGACGAAGACGCTGCCGCTGGGGTGTTCCAGTTCCTCGACCGCTTCAAGCTCGCCACGTTGTCCTACGCCATCGTCCAGGTGGGTGACCTCGACTTGCGGGACACCCCCTTCGTCCCGACGGGGGAGAAGCTCGACAACGAGAAGGAGGTCAAAATCCCCCGAAACGAGGCTCTGCGGAAGCTCATCACCCGCTGGACCTCATCTGTGCGGGACGGGATGTTCCGCAAGTACGGGGAGCTTCTGGAGGACGTTGGGGCCAAGGCCGAGGAGGCCATCAAGTTCAAGCCCGCCGACATCCAGGGGGAGATCGACCGTCTGAATGGGCGTATCGAGGAGCTTCAGGCCCAGTTGGAGGCCGAGGGCAAAAGCGCCTCCTTCGCCGACCAGGTGCGGCACATCAACGAGATGGGTGTGGAGGAAGAGGCCCACGAGGAGACGCCACCGGCCGAGGCGGCCGAGGAGCCCGAAAAGCCCGCTCCGAGCCCGCCGCCCCAGAAGCGCCAGCCGGTGACGCCCCAGGCAGCCCCGCCTCCGGCCCAGACCCCCGTGATCCAGCCGAAGGCCACGCCCAGGGAGGACCCCACGAAGGTGCCTCCTCCTCCGCCTGACGAGTCCATCATCGGGTCGGACGACATGGAAGCCGCCGTCGAGGCCGAGAACCGTCGCCTCCTGGCCCAGCGTATGGCTGGCCGCCCTGCCGCCCCACAGCCCAGCGGCTCCGCACTCGACGCCGCCCGGATGCAGATGAAAGGACGCCGGGTCCCGCCCCACCTGGATGCTCAGCAAGTCGCCGAGGAGGTGGCAGGCATGGACGGAGCCGTGGGGCAGGTGGGTCAGACCCCGGCATTCCGCATGGACGAGCCGGATGTCCTGGCCACCCAGCCGACCGGCACCAAGCCGCTCATCAACCCCCAGCCGCAGGGTCGTAGGAACCCGAGGTTCCAGCCGCCCAAGACGTAGTGAGGTGCCGTGCTCCCCCCGACAACCCCAGCACAGAGGGCTCGGCTCTACAAAGACGTGGACGACCTGATCTCTCCGGGGTTCTTGTCGCACAGCCTTCGTGTAGGACCGACCACCTTTGTCCTGCGGACCCTCGGGCCTGGAGACTTGTTCCTCCTCCGCCATCGGACAGGTGATGACCTGGTCGATTGGCAGGCGTGGGCCGTGGCCACCTCCATCTGGATGGTCAACGGTCGCTGCATCCTCGACGAGCCTCACCTGGCCCCTCGGCTGTTCATGATGCTCCAGGCGCTCCCCCGGCGGGCCTTGGGGGTCCTGTTCTCGACATTCCTCGGGCTGCTGAACCGGATGAAGCGGGCCGAGGACGCCATCGAGCCTTTCATGTACGAGACAGGTTCTCGGTTGAAGTGGCAGGCCCTCGGCGGGGACATCAAGAATCTTCACCTTGGTGTTCCTGGGGCCGAGCGTCTCGGGATGAACCTCCTCCAGCAGATCTGGGTGACGTTCAACCGGGCAGAGGATGTCAGGCTCGATTTCGAGAACCAGTGGGAGGGGTTCAAGCTGGTGGCCTCGTCGAACTCCCCCAAAGGCGTTCGGAAGATCGACCAGAAGGACGCCCAGAGGAAGAAGGATGAGGACAAGCGCCGCCAGTCGGTGATGGATCGCTACTTCTACTATCGGGTGGGGGTGGTAGACCGGGAAGGCTACCTCAAGCACCGGGACCGGGATCTCGTGGGTTCCAAGCTGGTCCCCACGAAGACGGTCGAGGAACTGGAAGATGAGATGAAGCGCTGGGTTTCGGGGGAGTTCGACGAACACGACCGCATCGTCGAAGGCTACAAGCAGCGCATCTTGGCTCGCCAGGCTGAAGTCGAGGCCGAGCGAGAGGAGCGCCGCCGCCAGCTTGCTGCCGAAGCCGAGAGGCGAGCCAACGAGGGCTTCGAACCCACCCCGCTCATCGGACTCACCCAGGAGCAGCTTGCTCGGATTCTCGCCGAGCGGGACCGGGGCAGACCGTCCGGTGCTCGTACCGTCTACGACGACGACTTCTTCCGATCCAAGCAGGCCGTGGACAAGCACATCCGCCGACCGGATTCGGGTCGCCTTCAGGTTCAGGACGGCCGCCTGGTGGACCCGAGGTTCAACCCCGAGGGCTACCAGCGGTCCTTGCAGGAGATGATCGAGGACCGGCAGGTGGGCTACAGCGACCAGCCACCGCAGCAGCCAGCACCCCCAGGACCGCCCGGACAGCGGGGGCCTCGTCCGGCGCACATCAGCGAGGGAGACTGGGAGGAGTACGGGGAAAAGGTGAATCCAGCCGTGTTCGGCGGTCAGGGGAGGGATGACTGATGCCAGCGGGCAACCCTCTCTACGACTTCACCATCGGGATGGCTCTCGACCAGAGGGCCATCGTCCGCTCCATCCAGAAACAGGAAGGAGTCCTCAAGAAGGTCTACGACTCCGCCATGGCATCGGCGGTTGAGGCCAACTTCAGCCGACGGAAGCTCCGAGGCATCGAGCAGGCCATGGCGTCGGCGACCAAAAAGCTGGTCGAGAACCAGCGGCACATCGCCGAGCTTGGGCAGGTCATCGCCAAGAAGGGTCTGGATGACCGCCTCAAGGATCAGGCCAAAGCGTTGCAGGAGGAGTTGAAGCTCCGACAGAAGGCCATCAAGGAGGAAGCCAAGGAGCGGTTGGAGACCGCCAGGGAGGCTGCCAAGGAGTATCAGAAGGAACTCTCCAAGGAAAAGGTCCGGGCGGAGCGGCGGGCCAAGGGGAGGCTCCGACAGAAGGCCATCAAGGAGGAAGCCAAGGAGCGGTTGGAGACCGCCAGGAAGGCTGCCAAGGAGTCTCAGAAGGAACTCTCCAAGGAAAAGGTCCGGGCGGAGCGGCGGGCCAAGGGGATG
>Ga0210057_1000134_pt1 | contig 142366 bp, 136 predicted proteins | sample CryGeyCG2114_010_2_FD_183968 | JGI IMG/M metagenome (GOLD analysis project Ga0210057, IMG submission 183968) | Groundwater microbial communities from aquifer - Crystal Geyser CG10_big_fil_rev_8/21/14_0.10 (SPAdes) (version 2) | ecosystem: Environmental > Aquatic > Deep subsurface > Groundwater...
CGTCTGTGGCTGCTGTCCATTGATATGTCTCTGATGTCGTATTGTCGTGCGTCTTTGCTGCGCTCGTGGAGGATGCTATAATTGTTGCAGAGCCTGTAGGCGCCGTATTGACTATGCTGATGGTGTAGTTTGTGACATTGCCTACCCTGACGGGGGTCCCGTCATCAATAGGCATGAAAGAGGCATAGAATGTCTTGTTCGTTCCCCCATAAGTGAATGTAGAGTTTGTGAGATTCACCCATTGGTTGTCTATTGCGCTTGCATTGTACCATGCATTAAGCACAGTGCATATTGTCGATGCATTGCCTGCTGCCTCTGCATGCAGGTCTATGAGATATACGTCTGTTGTGGTCCCTATGCATACCCTTGTCTTTATCCCGTTTGCTTCAGGATCAACACCTTCTGTCCAGTTGAGCGTAGGCCCGAAGACATAATCCATATGGGTGGTGTTTGTTGTCTTGTCATATGCATTGTTGCCGCAGTCATCTGTATCATCATCCATTATCCCCACGATTATGGTGTCCGGCGGAGCCGTGTTTGAAGGAGGCGTTATATTGAACAGCATCAATGGGGTTGTGTTCGTATTGGACGCATTGTCCCAGCAGGTTATGTTCCACAGGTAAGAGCCTATCTCAAGGCCTGAGACAGTGTAGTTCATCATCGACATGTTTGTCCCGTTCAAGGGTAAGGGATTCCTTACAGTCCCGTTTATCGTGAGGTTGCAGAACATATCAAACCATACTATATCTGTTGCGTTCCATGTGAAATTCATGAAGGCGTTCTCTGTTGCCGTGCTGTTGCTCGGCACGATAGGCGTTATTGTCGGGCCTGTCCTGTCAACGAACAGCCTCCTCACTTCTGACTCATTGGTGTTGTAGCTCGGCGAGCTGTCAGTGCAGTTTATGCTCCAGTCATATATCCCATCAGCCATACTGCTGAAGTTGAATGTCGCAAGAGTGTCGTTTGCTATCGTTGAATTTGTTGAATTCCATATATTGTTGAAGATTATCGAGCAGTTCAACAGCCCGAGGTTTTCTTTCGGCGTGTAGCTGAACACTATCTCTTCAGAGCTGTTGTATGTGTTGTGCAGGGGCGCTGACAGGTCTATCTTAGGCGCATCAAGCTCCGTCACAGAGAAATCCCATGTAGGGGTAGAGTTCATGTTCGATGCATTGTCCCAGCATGTGACATTCCAGACATATTTTCCGATGGGTATGCTCACCTTGCTGAAGTTGAATGTTGTGCCGTTTGTGTTATACAACGGGGCAGTATTGTTCACTGTGCCGTTTATGGTTATATTGCAGAATGTTCCTGGGCTCATCTTATCTGTCGCGTTCCAGCTGAAATTCATGTAATTGATTGTTGTGAGATTATTGCTGCTTGACGGCCGGATTATGGTCATCGTAGGGGCTGTCATGTCCATATATACCACATACTCCTCTGTACCATTGACATTATAGCTCGGCGAGCTGTCAGTGCAGTTTATGCGCCATCTGTATATCGCATCAGCCATGCTGCTGAAGCTGAATGTGCTCTTAGTGAAGTTCGATACTGTATAATTCGTCGAATTTACTGCATTATCGAACAGTATAGAGCAGTTCTTCAGGCTGTAGTTGTCCCATGGCGTGTACTCGAAAACGATCGTCTGGGAGTTGTTGAAGGTATTGTTCAGAGGCGCTGAGACGTTCATGGTCGGCTTCCATCTCTCTGTCACATTGAATTCTATATTCTGCCACACGACAATCTCAGGATTCACTCTTGCGATGCCTGCAACAGTCCTGTTGTATGTTGCGTTAAACGTCACGTTATAGGTGCCAAGCACAGACGGAGCATAGAGTCCGCCTGTGAAGAATGGTGTTAAGTTCACTAAATAATTGTTGGTGGGGGTGCATTTAGGTTTTCCTGCAGTGGCGTTCCTTCCGAAGCCATAGCCAGTTATGCCCTCCCAACCCCTCACATTATCAACATCACGCAGTGTTCCATATGAGTTGTTGTAGCAGTTCCAGCCGCTTGAGTTCAGTATGAAATTCTCCAGGGCCGTCATTGATGAATTATCGAGAAGAGTAACGTTTATCCATGTCTCATTGCCTACATTGTCTCCTGTGGATTGGATTGTGAGCGTGAATGTGATCAAGCTGCCTATATCCTGGTTGGGGGAGTAATCAAGGATGCTACCTGTTGTAGCTCCTGTCAGGACGACATTCCCGATTATGCCGGATTTCGGCTCAAGGATCCCTTTTGTGATGCCCTGCAATCCTCCTTCGGGCATTCCGGCAAATGCAAGGAGGCCGAAGACTAATGCGAGGGCCATGAATATGGCCATATATTTTTTCCTTGCCTCGCTTGCTGATGATTCTTTATCAGCCTTATCCTCAATGGAGCGTATCTCTGATCTCAGGCTGGATATTATCTCCCTGCTTTTCCTTATGTCATTCTCATAATAATTGAGCCAGTCATCATAGGATTGGCTGTCAAAGATCCTGATGAAATATGCCTGTTTCTGCTCCTGTGTGATCTTGCCAGCATTATATTCGGAATTCAATCTTGCAACTTCGTCCAAGATCCTCCCTTTCAGCCTGACAGAGGAACCTATTCTTCTCTCTAGCTCAGCTATCCTATTTCCATATTCCTCTATCTTTTCCTTATAATCCATTTTGTGAGCTTGATTTGGTCCTCTCCAGTTTTTTCGCGGCCCTGCTGAAAGCTGTCCAGACTGTCCTCTCATCCCTATTGATGAGCGCTGAGATCTGCCTGTAGCCGAGGCTGTACTCATCTTTCAGATGAACAACAATCGATTCGAGAATGCTGGATCTCTTTTCAGCAAAAATCTTGAGCGGGACAAAGAATCTTGTTTTTTCTGCAGTGAGCCTTTCAGGATGCTTTTTCAAGGAATCATTGTATGAGTGCCAGATGTTCCTCTCATCCCTTGCGAGAAGCAAGGCGATCTCGTGGTAATTCAGCCCAAGGCAGTCCTTGAGGTATCTTGAGATGCTTTCCAGCGGGCTCAGCTTCTTGTTGAATATGGTGACAGGGATCCTCTCTTTCTCCTCTTTCAGCAGCCCAAGGATATCCCCATAAGAGAGGCCATGTTTCTGTTTTACAGATTCTATCGCCTCAACTGATCTCTTCAGGGAATCTATCTCCTCATTGCTCAGAGTAACAGAACTAGCCTTTTTTCTTCTTTTTTTCCCTATTTTTGCCATAGGCATTGAAATTTTACGTTAAATGTAGGTATTCATATATAAATATTACGTTATTTGTAAGTATAAAACGAGTATAAATAGGTATTTTTATAGATTTATTACGTTTTATGTAAGTAATATTATATATAATACTAAAGTAAAATAGTTTTTAATACGTTAGATGTAAGTATGAAGAAGGGATAAATTAGGGGTAAATGCAGGTAAAAATTAATAAAACAATGCAGATTACTATGCCCTGTTGAGGGACCAGTTGATGACTCATGAAAAAAAAGAAAGGGTAATGGGGATTTTCTTTGTTTCACTTGCGCTTCTCGCAACCTTTCTGATCGTATACAGTCCGCACTTCAGCTATAAATATCCTATTCATGTCGATGAATGGCAGCATATTGCGAAGGCTGTCCATCTGATAAGATACAACAAGACATTCGATTTCAACCCTTACCTCAATACACTCTCATATACGCCCAACCTTGAGAAAGGGATGACTGTGTTCCTTGCAGAATTCTCTGTCCTTGCAGGCCTTGATCCTGTTCAGAATTACAGATTCCTGCCTGCATTGTTCGCTGCGATAAGCGCATTCATGTTATTTTCTCTTGTCTATTCAATGACAAAAGAGTTCTATGCTGCGCTTTTCTCGATCATTTTCTTTGCTGCGCTGAAAAGCAACATCAACATAATGGGGCTCTGGTTTTTCACTCCACTGACATTTTCAATCCCTTTTATTTATCTGTCTATTCTGATGTTCATCAAAGGGCTGGAAGAGAAGAATAATCCGAAGATCATGATGTCCGTCTTCTTACTCGGGATAGTCTCATTGATACAACCTTTATTCACAGTATCCATTTTCCTGATATACCCCATATTCCTCATCATAAATGCAGGATTGATCAAAAAAAATGCCAGGATATTGTCCGTATTCATCATAATTCCCATTTTATTCCTGATATATTTCTTCAATTTCTTCTGGAGAGGGGGTCTTTCGGAGACAATGAGGTACATAAGCTCATTTATCGTGTTCCAGACAGGTTGGGGGCATATTGAGCTGAGATATTTCCTTCCTTCGCTCTATGGCATCGCTGCAACTCTGCTTGCGATACTGGGGATATATCCTGCCATGAAAAGAAGAAGCACAAAGATATTCATCATCTGGGCGATAGTCTCTCTAATTTTGATATATCTGTTCAGGATTTATTCTTTCTCCCTGATAGCCCCTTACCAGAGGATGATATACTTCTGCATGCTGGGCATGGTGCCTTTGTCGGCAATGGGCCTTGGATGGGCAGTAGGGATAATAAGAGGGAATTTCCACAGGCTTTTCCGCAGGACAAAGCACCATGACGGCCATCTCATCAGCAATGCGGCTGCTCTCATCATCGTTGTGATAGTGATTGCTGCATCATTCAATGATTACTATGCCCCTCCTGAAGAGGATAGGATATATAATGTGATCGAAGACAAGGATTATGGCGCGCTTATTTTCCTGGAAAGGCTTGAAGGCAGCTATCTTATGGCCCCGCTGAGGATATCCTCTGCAGTGTATCCCATAAGCAAGAATCTGTTGATCGGAGTGACAAAAGGGAACCTGCCGCCTGGAAACATAAGCGAGGTCGAAGATTTCTATAAGGGGGATTGCGAAGAGAAAAGGGATATAATCGAGAGGCAGGGCATAGAGCTTGTGCTTTCTGAGGAGGAGATAGGCTGTGATTATTTTGACGGGAGAGAGATATACAATCAGGAGGATTACATCTATTCCTTTTTCGCTCCTGAAATCCTTGAAGGGATTGATCTTTCAGATCTTCCAACAGCAAGATAAGCTGCGATAATTACGGCAGAGAGTGATATCATGCCAAGCCACAGATTCATCGTCGTGAATCTTTGCATATATGCCAATGCAAGGCCGAACAGCATATTGATGCCGAGGCTCAGCAATACGGACAATGCTGTCTTCTCATAAACCGCCAGATGATGCCTTTTCCTGAATATGATGGATGCCAAAAAATAGCCGGGCACGAAAAAAAGAAGAGGCAATGTTATGATGACCTGCAGAATCTGCAAGAATGTGTAGGGTGCCATATCTTTCTGATAACAGCAAAAGCTATATAAATCTAACGCAACATGCGCTTCAAATCGACTGGGGGTTTATCATGGACAAGCGTTTCAACGGGTATCTCAGTGTGCCTTCTGCAAGGATAGATTTCCCTGAAGATGACAGGAAAGAGATCAGCAGAAAAATAGATGAAGTCCTGAAGAGCGGGATGCTCACTCTGGGGAAATACACAAAGGAGTTTGAGGAAAATTTCAGGGAATATGTGAAGACCGAGCATGCTGTTGCCGTGAACAGCGGGACAGCTGCGCTTGAGATCTGCCTCAGGGCATCAGGAATTAAGAATTCTTCTGTTGTGGTGCCGACAAACACATTCTGCGCTACGCCTGCCGCAGTAATCCATGCGGGATGCAAGGTCATTTTCTCTGATATTGGCGATGACATGTGCCTTGACCCTGATTCCCTTCAAAATTCTATAAAAAAGGATACAAAAGCAGCGATAATCGTGCATATTGCAGGAAATATCACTGAAAACATAAATGCAATCAAGGATATCTGCAATGACAAGAATATCCTCCTAATAGAGGATGCTGCACATGCCGCAGGCTCAAGTTTTGCGGGGGTGAAAGCTGGAAATATCGGCGGATGCGCCGCTTTCTCGTTCTATCCCACAAAGGTCATGACTTCAGGCGAAGGCGGCATGATAACGGCAAACTCGAAGGAAATCTGCAAGAAGGCGCTTGTACTTAGGGACCAGGGCAAGGAGAGCTTCAACTCAAACAATATTGTGGAGCTCGGCTACAACTGGAGGATGAGCGAGATCTCTGCAATTATTGGGATGCAGCAGCTGAAAAGGCTTGATGAGTTCATAGAAAAAAGGAAAAAAGCTGCAGGAATCTACAATAAGGTGCTCAAGGAAACAGAGAATATAAGGCCTCTTGTTGTGCCAAAAAAAGCATCGCCTAACTGCTATAAGTATGTTGCTTCCTTAGACTGCCTGGCTGAAGGCAAAATAAAAAGAGAAGGGCTCAAAAAAAACATGAAGGAGAAGTTTGGCGTCAGCCTCAGCGGAGAAGTGTATGATGTTCCGTGCCATCTACAGCCTGTCTTCAAAAACTTTTTTGGCAATATCGGCCTGCCAAATTCTGAAAGGCTGTGCAGGAGCCACATATGCCTGCCCATATATCCTCAGATGAAGAAAGAAGAGGCAGAATATGCTGCTGACTGCCTGACAAAGGCAGTTGGTGATTTAAGATGAGCATAGCGATAACAGGCGGCTCTGGTTTCATAGGCAGCCATATAGCTGAAAAACTGGCTGAGAAAGGGCATTCCATCTCGATTATTGATGTGAAAAGGCCGCACAAGGCAGGATTCGATTATGTGAAAGCCGACATAATAGAAAAGCAGAGCATGATGAAGGCCCTGGAAGGCGCAGAATACATCTATCATCTGGCTGCTGTGTCCAATGTCGATGAAGCGAAAAAAGACCCAGTGGGATGCTATAACACGAATGTCCTTGGAACGCTTAATGTGCTGGAGGCTGCAAGGAAGAACGATGCAAAAAGAGTCATATTCGCAAGCACTGTGTGGGTCTACTCGACCTCAGAAGAGGAGAAAGTTGACGAAACGACGCATATAGACATCTCAAAATCAAGGCATATCTATACATCATCGAAGATTGCAGCAGAATTCGCAATACAGAGCTACAAAAAATTATACGGGCTGGATTTCACAATACTGAGGTACGGAATCCCTTACGGCCCGAGGGCAAGGCCCGAGACAGTCATCCCGATTTTTGTGAGGAATGCGCTTGAAGGGAAGAAGATAACGATTTTTGGAGACGGGAAAAGCTACAGGAATTTCATATATGTGGGGGATTTGGCTGAAGGCAATGTCCTTGCGATGAAAAAATCAGCTGAGAATAAGATATTCAACCTTGACGGATCAGAGGTGGTCACAATTAAAGGTGTTTTGGACTCTGCCAGCAAAATCTCCGGCAAAAAGCTCGTTGTCGAGCACGCAGAGGCCAGGGATGAGGAGTACAAGGGAAGGCATGTCTCAATAAGAAGAGCAGAGGAAGAGCTCGGCTGGAAACCGAAGACAAGTTTTGAGGAAGGGATGAAGAGGTATGTTGGATGGGCAAGGGAAAACATGGATTGAATGCGATCGACGGCTTGTCTTTTGGTGAAAAATTGTTCATAAGGCACGGCTATAAAAAACTTCTGAAGCTGATAGAGGAAAATTACGGCAATAAGAAAGACCTCAGGATATTGGATATCGGTTGCGGGCCCGGCGTGTTCGCAGATGAGCTTGGTAAAAAAGGGAGATTATACGGTCTTGATATCTGTCATGCGAGCATGATCTCAGAAAAATGGTTCAATAAGGTATGCGGTGATGCGGCGTTCATGCCTTTCAGGGACGATTCCTTTGATGTTGTGATAAGCAGGAGCTCATTCGGCTATTGGAAGGACAAGAAGAAGTCTATTGATGAGATCAAAAGGGTGCTCAAACCGCACCATCATCTCCTCATAACGGATATAAAAAAAACCAAAAGTGCGTTTTTTAAGCATCTCCTCATATTCCTTGATGTGCTCCTGGTCGGTTCATTGAGGAAAATCACTGAAACATCATATGCTATTGACACCAGATGCGATCCGGATGAAGTGAAAAGGCTGATGGCGTCTGGAAAAATAGAATTTCAAGTGATATGCGGCACTCCCGCATATTTTACTATTGTTGGGAAAAACCTGAAATGAGCATCAAAGGGGATGCATGTTTTCAATCTATGGTTTTCTTGAGCAGGGGGACAAAATAAGCAAAAAATCCAGAGATGATTGTCCTTAAATCCCTGAACGACCTAATTGCTGAAAGCTCGCTGATGATATGGTTTGGGTCAAGATAAAAGCTTAAGTACACCTTCCTTATCCTCTTCTTGGCCAGCATGCCGATTCCATCCCTGCTGCTGCAAAAATTGTGCTGTTGGCTGTCCTTGCATAGCCGTTCATGAAATCTTGTGCCTGGATAGGGTGTTGCCGCAGTTACAGAGATATAATCGGGGCTGAGGCGCTTCAGGACAGTTATTGTCCTGTTTATGTCATCCTCTTCCTCGCCTGGGCTGCCGACCATCAGATAAAGCAAAGTTCTTATCCCTGCCTTTTTTGTTTCTCTCACTGCTTTCAAAGCGGTTTCCAGGGGGATATCCTTGTTCAACGAATCAAGTATCCTTTCGCTGCCAGACTCAAGGCCATACTGCACAAGGCAGCAGCCTGCCTTGGCCATCTCATTCAGCATCCTGCTGTCCACAGAAGATAATCTTGTGCTCATCGCCCACCTGAACTTAATTCCGCTCAGGGTTATTGCCCTGCAGAGATCCATGATCCTTTTTCTGTTCACACAGAACTCCAAATCGATAAATTCCACATTTTTGACGCCATAGGCCTCTGTCAGCTCCTTAAGCTCCGTAATGATGTCCTCTTTTTTCCTCATCTTGTAGGATTGCGGATACATCACCTTGAGGCAGAAAGAGCATCTGTACGGACAACCTCTTGATGTCTCCATTATTGAAAAATTTTTTCCCATGAGCACGTATTTGTATCGGTCCATCGGCAGGAGGTCATAAGCAGGTATGGGAAGATCATCAAGGCATGATTCGGATGTGTTTATCCCCTTGTTGTTGATTATCCTTCCTTTTTCAGTGAATGATATTCCTGCCACATGTTTATAGGGGAGATCATTCTTCATCAATGATAATATCCCGGATGTTGTGCGTTCGGGCTCATTCCTCACCACAATCACATCGCCAAGAAGGCCTATCACTTTTTCGGGATCCGTCGTCCCGTGAGGCCCGTTTATTATTATCCTTGAAGAAGGGTTGCCTTGCCTTATGCGCTTGACAATATGCCTGATCTGGGATATATCCAGATGGGGGCATTGCCAGGTGTCTATTGGAGAGGTTGTTATTACAAAAACATCGGCCTTCAGGCCTTTCCAGAAATCGCTTTTTGAATCGATGCCATGCGCATTCGCATCTATTATCTCGGCATCAATATCATCCTTCCTCAGCAAAGAGGCGATATAAGCCAGGCTCAGAGGCGGGACTTTCCTCTTTATTGAAAGCATCTCCAGGTCGCCTAAGTTGGGATTGATCAGGACCGCTTTCATCTTCTGTCAGAACCTCCCTTGTCCATTATCTCGTCCATCCTTCCAAAACCATGTCTTTTATTCTTTATTATGAACTTGTCGATGCTCTTCAAGAAGTCACTCCCTGTGTTACTTGTTATGTAAAACGGCAGGCCTTTTATCTTTGGAATATCTGCGAACTCCCACGGATGGAAATACAAAACAACATCCCTCTTCATTATATTCGCCTTTGTCCCTGCAACAGAGATCCAATTGCCAAAATTCCTCATCCAGAGCCATGATATGGGAAATCTCAGTCCTGGGATCACAGATACGGGTATTTCAAGGATTTTTTTGTTTTCACCAGCATGATAAGGATCCAATCCCTTATTGATGTTCCAGTAATGGCCAGGCACAATCGCAGGATGCACAGAGCTGTCGTATGAAAAGCCGGATTGCTCCAAGACTCCGAAAAGATGCTTATTCATGCTGAAATGCGGGCTTCTGAAACCCCTTATCTCCTGTTTTGATATTTTTTCCAGTATTTTTTTGGAATCATAAACTGATTTTTCAAGCTTCTGCCTTCTAAGCCCTGAAAGATTCCTGTCAGAATATGAGTGAGAGGCGATCTCATGGCCATGCTCGCTTATCATCCTCACAATCTCTCGCTCTCTTTCAGCAAAATAGCCCGTTATGAAAAAAGTCGACATTATCTTGTGTTTCTTTAGGACTTCCAAAAGCCTTATGCATCCTTCTTTTGAGAATCTTGTTTCATTGTTGTGCTTGCGGATGCCATAATCAGCAGGCATAGTGAATTCCTCAACATCAAAAGTGAGGCATATCCTCATTTTTCTCCCTCTGGCCTGCTGATGTACAAAAATGCGACCAGCCATGCTATTATTGCCGCAATCTCAAGCAAAATGCCTATGATCAGCGTGTCTGGAAGATAATAAAGTTCAATCTTATGGTGCCCTGGGTTTATTGGGACAGAAACGAGGTTCCTATGGGGCTCTGCCTTTCCCTTCCTGCCATCAATCCTGCTTCTCCAGCCAGGATAATAGTTCTGGTTCAGCATAAGCCTGTCAGAATCTGCGGCATTGACCTCTGCGACGATCTTGTTAGGGGAAAAATAAATTTTTGATATCATCCCCTTGCCGTATTCAAGATAGGCCTCGTCTTTGTATCCAGAAGATTCCTTAGGCAATGCAGAGCCTATTGTCGGAACAAAAACCCTTTCTTCCCAGCAATCAACATCATTCAATGCGCCCTTGTTCGACAGAAAAGCCAGGTAAACATACGAATATGATCTGCCATTGTAGTTGACAATGCCTGAAAATTTGCTGTTTGTGCTCTCAAAAATGGTTGATTGCCCAAAATCCGGGTTTTTGAAAGGGAAAGCGATTAAAAGGTTCGGCCAATTAACCATGAACAGATCTATGACAACTATTGCAATTATCAGTGAGATGGCTGAATACACAAAACTGTTTTTCAGCTCATGTTTTATTCTTATTGAGTTTATGAAATTTTTTATTGCATCAATCCCGTCACCGCTGATTATTGCCAGGCAGAATAAGACTATGAGAAGGTTCCTGCTGGGGACCCTGAAAAAGCTCAGTAAAGGCATATCATGGATGATACCCCAGAAGTTTATCGGAAGGAGATTCCCAAAATAAAACAGCATGAATGGGATTATTGAGAGCATTAATGACCCCCTTTTCCTGAACCTGAAAATGGCTCCGAGCAGGAAAACAGCAAATGGTATCATTCCGATATAGGTGCTGTATTCCCACCACCCATAATCGGTTCCGTTGTCCGAATAATACCCCTGCTCCCTTGAGAATAATGATGAAAAAAGAATTTTCGGGCTGTTCGCTTCCCAATCCGCACCATAATCAGTGTTGTTGTGCATGAGGAATCCAAGCATAGGGACAAGCTTTACAGAGCTGAAAATGGCAGCCATGATGAGTATCGCAAGGCATGTCATGATCGGACGGATGTTTTTTCTCAGGATGGACTCAAAAAAGGAGTAGGAAATAAGGAACATGGCGAAAAAGGCAAGGCTATAGACCGCTCCGGAGAGGAACATAAGGAGAATAAATGATGATGATGCAGTTGCATAAAGAAACCTCTTTTTCAGGGTTTTTTTGCCGGTCTCTTCAATCTTTTTGTCGATTGCCATGAGATAAAAAAGGAAAGCAAAAGGCATGAATGCCATAGGCATATAATCTGTAGTATGGCCTGCAACGATGTGGATTGAGTAATGCGTACTCAGCATGAAGATTATAGAAGAAAAAACAGAGCCTTCCCTGCCTATGCTGAGATACCTTGAGAGGAGATACATCCCGGCCATGCCCAAAAAAAGATGGATTAGGACAAGGATCTTCAGGCCGACAACTTCCCCAAGCAGAATGATGAATATGAAAAACGGCGAGAGAAAGCTTGACTCAGGATGCGCAAGCGAAGGCCCCCCTCCACAGATGTAGGGATTCCACAAGGGAAACTGATGATATTGCGTGATTGCCTCAGCAGGTACGCCGCTGTAGGAAAAATGAAGGTCCCAGTCGCCTATGCCCAGGTTGCTGATATTCGACAGAAAAGGGATCAAAAACAGCAATGAGACAACAGCAAAGAGAACCATGACAAGAATATCCTTCTGTTTCCCGCTCAACTTATATTTTTCCATAGTTAATCCTTGATTTCATGACTCCACACAGCTGCTCAATAGGGTCTATAAAAAGATTTAATGTCGAACTGCCCTTCTCTTTCCATTCCAGAGGGATTTCTTTCACATCAAATCCGTTTTTCCTCGCAAAAACCACTGTTTCAAGGTCCCATGACCACCTGTTCTCTTTTGTATTCTCAGCAATAGCCATTGCAATGCCTTTCCTGAATGCCTTCAGTCCCGAATCCGTGTCTGAGACCTTAAGGCGAGGGAATGCTGCCTTCACAAGCTTCCTGTAAATGGCGCTGAGGATCACCCTGTGCGTTTTCCTCTTTATATTTGAGCCTTTGATGAACCTTGAGGCTATCACGATGTCATTTGTCTTGAGGCTGTGCAGCATATTCTTAACAATGCCAAGATTCACGGCAGAGGGCATATCAGAATCCATCATAAATATGTTCTGATATATTGCGCGCTTCATGCCTTCCCTCACAGCATACCCCCTCCCCTTATTCTTATTATGGCATATTATATTTATCCTGCTGTTCTTCCGTGCAAATGCCTCCGCAACACGCCTCGTGCTGTCCTTTGAGCCGTCATCGACTATTATTATTTCATACTCCTTGATATTAGCAGCAAGGTATCTTTCAAATATAGGAATATTCACTGCAAGATTCCTTTCCTCATTGTATGCCGGAACGATTACTGAAATCATTTTAAATCATCCTAGGCCAAAGACTTTAATATTGACTCGTACCTCTTTGATATGTTCTCCCATCTGTTCTCCTCTGTGTATATCTCAGCTTTTTTCACGATATCATCGCACAATCTCTTGTCATCAAGCAATCTTATTATGCCATTGGCAATATTCTTCGGCGAATGATCTTTTATCTTATACACTTCGCCGTCAAACTCGCTGAATATACTGGTATCAGTTGTTATCACAGGCCTGTGCGATGCCAAAGCATACCTCACTGCGCCGCTCGCTGAATCTTTTATGGGTTTGTAGGGCATTACGACGATGTCTGAGGCCTGCAAGAGCTCAATCACTTCAAGATCATGGAGATGTTCTGTAAAAAATAGGACATCCTTCGAAATTCCCAGTTTGGCTGCTGTTTTCCTGCAGCCCAGGTTGTATTTTTTTATGATTTCCATGTTGGTTGAATCGGGTTTTAGCGAGCACAGGTCTATGAAGAGCGCGTCAGGATATCTTCCCTTGACGATTTTCATGGCTTTTATGAGCTCCATGGTCGATTTGTGGGGGAAAGGGAAACCGAAAGTGGATATTATCCTAGAATCAGGGAAGATATCTTCCCTTGCGCTCTCTTTTCTTTGATTTTTGAAAGAGACAGCGCCCTGGGGGATAATCACGGCATTATTCATGCCCAAATCCTTCAGCCTTTGCAGGTCTTTTTTTGTGTGCACAATAACAACATCTATTTTCCTGAGGCCTTCTTTTATATCTTCAAGCTTCGTGCTGTGCCCTGAGTCATCAGTCGAATGGAATGTCACTATGGACCTTATGCCTGCTGAACAGAGCTTCTTTATCAGCTCAATCAGCGGATTGAGCCTGAAATAGTCGAAATTGAGCTGGAAATGGACTATGTCTGGCTCTTCATGCCTTATTTCAGAGTATAATCTCTTCAGGTCATCATCCCAGTCCCAGCATCTTATCACATTGCTGCTGTCTTCCCTCACAAGGTTCCTGCTTTCCTTCGCGAATATCGTTGTTTTGATGTTTTTTGACAGCCCTTTCAGCAGGAAATTTGTGTATGCTGCAAGGCCGTCATTCGTGTTCCAGACAGAGACAACACCGAGCTTTATCTCTCTCCTGCCGCTGCCATAACGCCCGGCCCCTGTTGCCCTCTCCTGGGGCGATGCCGACGTTTTTTTATATATTGCCAATATCCTTTTTGCAGATGCATCCCAGTCAAACCTTGATGCCTGCCTAATCCCCTTTCTCCTCATGTCCTCAGCAAGCTTCCTGTCTGAGAGCGCTTTCTCCATGGCATCCTTTATCTCGCTGATGCTGTATGGGTCTGCAAGCATGGCTGCGTTCCCGGCCACTTCAGGCATAGATGATGTTGTTGATGTGATTACAGGGCAGCCTGAAGCCATTGCCTCCAAAACAGGGAGGCCGAATCCCTCATAGAATGAAGGGAATACGAAAAGAGAGGCGTTCCTGTACAGGGCAATCAGTTCTTTTTCGTGGACAAAATCAGTGAATATCAGCTCATCATCCTTTATCCTACCTTTATACATCCCGGATATATTCTCCTTGTAAAGCTCGTTTATCTTGCACACTATGACAAGCTGGTGTTTATTACGTATCGGTGGATTTAGCATGATGAATGACTCTATGAGGCCGAGCATGTTTTTCCTGTCATCCATCCCCGCAGTGCATAGTATGTAGCTTCCTTTTATCCCGTATCTTTTCTTCAATCTGTGAAAACCGCTGCCGGGACTCCGACTGAAAGCAGTGGGAACACCCAGTTTCACGACATCTATCCTGCTGCCCTTGATGCCAAGGATGTCTTCCATGTCTTTTTTTGTGCTTGATGATATTGCGATGATGCTGTCAAAGCTGTCAATCTCTCCTAGCCTGAGCACATAGTCATCCCTTGTCTTTTTCGGCTTGTCAATCAGATAATGATCCCAGAACAGCGCAGGAATCAGGTCATACACGGTCACAACTGTCCTGCACTTGAGGCTTGAAGGGAATATCTGCCTCTTTTTAAGGTCAAAAAAGCTGAGCATGTGATAAATATCAAGAGATCTGGAAGCTTCGGGAGTTATCTCACCTTCAACAAGCCTTATCTTCCTATTGCTGAATTTTTTGAAGAAGGAATGAGGGATATCCTTTGAATTGAAGAACACATACTCATTCCTGCCATCAGAATCATTCTTTAGTATTGCCTCTACCATGCACTTTGTCGAGATGTTTATGCCCCTGAAAAGGTCCCTCTTCAATGGCTGGAGGTCTATTCCTATCCTCATTTGATCTGTTTAGCCGGTTTTTTATCTCTTCTCCGGTACGCCCGGACAGATTTTTGTGCGTTCGGCCTCCTCTTATTCGCAGCTTCAATCCGGTCTATCCTTTTCTGCAGGCTTGCCACAGCATAAGCGATGCACCGGTTGAAATCTACCTGCTTGGATGTCATTGGCCCAACCGCCCTCATTATCTCCTCATGCAGGAATGTCCTTGCCCTGACCAAAGGCGCTCCGACAACTTTCCTGTGTGAGGTTATAAGCCGGTCAGTTCTCACATCCGCTTTCTCTGCAAGCCTCCTGAGATCCTTCTTCTGTGAGATGAAGTCCACGTACTGCTCTGAAGCATGCGGTATCCTGCAGCCCCTCTTCCGGATTCTTTCCCTGATCTTGTTCATTATATCCCTTACCCTTCTGTCATTTTTTTCATCAGTCATTTTACTTACCGCGCATATTTTGCCTTTTTTCCTGGTTTTTCCTGAATATGAAAACTTTTTCCGGGTATTCAAGCGATTTTTTCCTTATCGCCCTCTGCTCCATCTCAGGGCATCTTTCAAGGCCCTGCTCCCTGAACCTGTCAATCCACCATCTCCTTGTAGCATAGATCCAGTGACCATGATGGGGCATTCCTCTACTGTCTGTAGGAAGCCTGCTTATCCTCCACCTGCTGCTGCCTTCGCCCGCTATCAATGGCATTGTCAGGAATATATAATCCTTTGTCACCCTCTTCATCTCCCTTATCGCCTTGTCTATCTCCTTCGGGTGGAGATGCTCCATTGTCTCTATGCATGAGACTACATCAAACTGGTTGTCGGGCCAGGGTATGCTTAGGATATCCGCTTTTTTTATGAACTGCTTCACGCTTTTCGGCGCTGAACTCACCGCATACGCGCTTATGTCTATGCCGTACGCATCAATTCCCCTTTCCCTGAGCCTTTTCACAGTGAAGCCTTTTGCGCAGCCGACATCAAGCGCTTTCTCCGGACTGAAGTATTCTGCTATGAAATTCGCCTGCTCTTCAAACGGAACTCCGTCCCTGTAATGCGGATAGCCGCTCTCCTTTGTCACATCCTTGTGCCTGTCAAAGTAATCCCTGACATAAAAACCTTTCTTGACGGAATTTCTGAAATATGCGATGTCTGTCCTGTATCTTTTTATCTTTCTTGACTCCCTTTCGCTCTTCTTGCCCATCATTCTCTTATATATTTTTATTATCTTTTTGGGCTTTCCGACGGCGACAAGCCTGCCTTTCTCGAGCAGAGCAACCCTGTCGCACAATCTCTCAATATTGTTTATGTCATGGCCCGCTATCACCACTGTCCTTCTCTCTGCTCTCAGGCGGCTGAAGACATCCATGCACCTCTTCTCAAAATTTATGTCTCCAACGGCCAATGCCTCGTCAATGAGGATTATGGGGGAATCTGAATGCATCGCAATAGCAAAAGCAAGCCTTACGCACATGCCAGTCGACAGCTCTGCAAGCCTTGTGTCCAGGAATTTCCCTATGCCTGCAAGCCCTGTTATCCTTCCGAGCCGGTCACCTATCTCGGGCCTTGTCAGGCCCATCACAACGCCATAGAGGTATATGTTCTCCCTTGCAGTGAGCTCCGGCTGGAAGGTTATGCCGAGCTCGAGAAGCGATGCAACCTCGCCTTTTATCCTGACTTTTCCTGTTGTAGGCTTTGTTATCCCTGCGATGAGCCTTAACAGGGTCGTTTTTCCAGAGCCGTTCTCTCCTATTATGCCGACGAACTCGCCCATCCCTATGTTCAGGCTTATATTCCTGACAGCCCAAAGGCTTGGGCTATTTGAGCTGTTGTTCCTTCCGATTATGCTGCTGAAAATGCTGGGATTATTCCTGCCTGAAACATCATACATCTTCCCTGCATTTTTTAGCTCTATCATTTTCTTGTGTTTCCGGTTTTCAGATGACTTCCTTATTTTCAGATATAATCCGCAAAATGCGGCGATTTTTTCCTGAATATCCTGAAGCAGATTATCAGCAGCAGCGCTGAAAATACTGCAAGAGCGAAAACCCCCCATGGATTTGGCGGGGAATTGTATATCACGGCCCGCCTTGAGTAGGTTATTATCCTTGCAAGAGGATTCAGCATGTATAATGGAATGTATTTTTGCGGGACTAATGTGATTGGGTATACTACAGGCGTGATCCAGAACCCTGCATTGAGGAGGAATGCCCATATATGCTTTAAGTCCTTGTATCTTGCATAGTAAGCGGATAAGATGAGTGAGAGTGCAAGAATGATAAGTAAGAGTATTCCTGCCATTACCAGGATAAGCGATGACATAAGGCCTATTTTTGCCCTGAGAACCAAGCAGAATACGAAGAAGACAGCCATGTTAAGGATGAATGTCATGAAAGAATTGATGCATGCGCTGAGCACAATCGCCGGCTTTGATGTATTCACTTTCCTGACAAGGTTAGGCTTGTTCGCGAGCGATGACATGCCGTTCAGCGTGCCCTCCATGAAAAAATTCCACATCAGTATGCCCAGGAAAAGGAAAAGGGGGTATTGAGGGACATCTATCCTAATGAACATCGAAAAGATGACATACAGCACTGCGAAAATGAGCAGAGGATTGAGCAATGACCAGAAGAATCCCAGCACAGTGCTGCTATACTTCAGCCTGAAATCAGTGGTTGTCAATTCCCAGATGAGATATATCAGCCTTATAACTCTCTTGTCGAGCTTCCTTCCGAGATAATCCCTTGCCGCCCTCTCAATCCTTAACATGCTGCTGCTCACCCAATCGCCTTTTTGACTGCATCTTTAATCTCTTTTTTACTTCCTGAATGAATATTTTCATGTCATATTTTGCCGCATTCTTCACGCAGGCTTCCCTGTAAAAATCAGGATTCTTCTGCAGGGCATGGGATATTTTCTTCACTGCCCTGACAATGCTTCCGGCTTCAGGACTGACAAGGATGCCTGTAACGCCGTCAATGACAGTCTCCTTGTAGCCTCCTTCGTCCGTAGCTATCACAGGTTTTCCTGCAGCCATGGCTTCCAGCGGTGTAAGGCCGAAATCCTCATCCTGTGCCGTTGTTATGAACCCTATGCATCCCCCATATAGCTTACCCAGCTCTTTTTCAGAGACAGTCCCCAAGTAGGTTATGTTTTCGGGCAATCCTCTTGGTATTTTAAGTTTTCTGATATATCTCCAAGCATGGTCCCCTTTTGCATAGCCCCCAACGATGACCAGTTTTTCTCCGGGCATTTTCCTGAAGGCCTCGATCTGCAGATCTATCCTTTTCTGCGGGTAAAGCCTATTGACAGAAAGCCAATAATCACCTTTTTTTCCATGCTTATAGAAAAGCGTGTCGATGCCTGGATAAATCAATACAGAATCCATATGGTGGTACTTTTTTATCCTTTCCCTGCAGTTTTTTGAGATGGCGATTATGCCGTTTACGTGATTCAAACTGGATTGCAGGCTCTTCCTATGCGCCCATGCATAGACCATGAATATCGGCTTTGTCAGGAATGACCTTTCTTTCCTGAAGTCACTGTATAGATCGTAGAAGGCCCTTACAGGGGTGTAGCAGCACCACATGTTAGGCTGATGTTTTTTTGCTGCGAAAAGGCTCCAGTTGCCGCTGAGAATGAAGGCATCATACTCTTTCGAGAGATCAATGATGGAAAACTTGATGGAGGCATGTATCTGCTTGAAAGGGGGCAGCTTTATCGTGTTACCTATGCTTATGATCCTAACACCCCCATATCCGAGTTTTCTGACAGAATCCTCATTCAGGTCAGTTGTGATAATGTCGGCATCCAGTGCCCTTGCCAGAGCCAGGATTACCTTCTCCCCGCCTCCTATTGAATCTATGTGATCATGGAATATCCCTACCTTCATTTCTACCCTCCTTCTGATTTCAATGTGCCTACCCCCATGCACCTGCTGTTTCCCCATACCTCATTTTTCCTGGTAACCACCATGAAACTGATGTGCTTCCATCCGTCTCTCAGTGTCCTTAACTTGCTTTCGCCGACCCTCTCATAGTAATTCACAGGTATCTCTTTTATCCTTGCATCATACTTCACTGCCTTGATCACCATCTCGGAAGCGAATTCCATCCCCGTCATCTCAAGACCAAGCCTGTCGAGAAGTCTCCTGTCTATTGCCCTGAAACCGCAGTTTATATCATAAATCCCTGTCCTGAAGAATATCCTTGAGATGAATGAGAGAAGGGGATTGCCTATATACCTATGCAGGAAAGGCATTGCGCCTTTTTTTATCATCCCATTGAACCTGTTGCCTATCACGAAATCATAATCCTTGTCACGCAGATAGTGCAAAAATTTAGTGATTTCACCAAAATCATAAGTATTGTCCGAGTCGCCCATGATTATATATCTCCCGCGGGCGTGCCTGAATCCTTCAAAATAGGCGTTGCCATAGCCAATTTTGCCGTGTTTTATCACCTTTGCGCCAGATTCGTCCGCTATACTGGCAGAATCATCTGTTGATGAATCTGAGACTATGATCTCGCCGTTTATCTTCTCTTTCTTGAAGACCTGCCTGATCTTCCCTATGCATAGGCCTATGGTTTTCTCTTCATCCCTGCAAGGCAATATCACTGAAACCTCTGGCTTTTTAGCTTCCCTTGCTGCACCTATTTTTACACCCCTCAAACATCGCTTTTGAAACCCATTAAGTTTAAATAGTTAATGGAATTTATGTTGATATTATCAAGATAGGGATTAGTTTAACATGCATTCCGCCCGCGGCGCAATTGTTTTATTATATTGGAAGGATATAGATGATAAGAGGTCATACAAATGGTTGATATAGTCATCTTAGGAACAATCGGATTGGATGATATAGAGACTCCTTTCGGGAAAGTGAAGGAAGCATTAGGCGGAAGCGGCACTTATGCAGCCTATGCCTCCTCTTTCTTCGCAAAGCCCGGCATTGTATCCATAGCAGGCGAAGACCTGCCGAAAAGACATATTGATGTGCTGAAAAAGAGGAATATCTCTATGGATGGCATCGAGATAAAGGGCAGGAATTTCAGATGGGGGGGCTTTTATGAATTCGACATGAACGAGGCCAAGACGCTCAAGACTGAGCTTAATTCATTGGCTGATTTTGACCCTGAATTGCCTGCTGACTATAAGAAAGCGAAGTATGTTTTCCTGGGGAATGTCGATCCAACAATACAGCTCAAGGTTTTGGGGCAGATAGAGAAGCCAGAGCTTATTGTGATGGACACGATGAATTTCTGGATAAGCAGCAGGAAAGAAGAGCTGATCAAAGCCATAAAGAAAGTTGATGTGCTTGTCCTGAATGACAGCGAAGCAAGACAGCTTTTCGGGACAGTGAATCTTGTGAATGCAGCAGACATGGCCCTCGATCTCGGGCCGAAAGCAGTCATAATAAAGAAAGGCGAGCATGGGGCACTGCTTTTTTTCAGGGAAGACGGGAAAAGGAAGCATTTCTCAGCGCCAGGATATCCCCTTGAGGTTGTCAAGGATCCTACTGGCTGCGGCGACAGTTTCGGCGGAGGATTTATAGGCCATCTGGCAAAGACAAAGAATCTCAGCGAAGCAAACATGAGGAAAGCGGTCATTTACGGTTCTGTCATCGCCAGCTTCAATGCAGAGGATTTTTCCCTTGAAAGGCAGAAGAAGCTCACATGGGGGGAGATTGAGAGAAGGTTCCATGAATTGAGGGAGATTAGGGAGTTCTGAGACGGTGGTTTCGTCCATTAGACCGAGATTAGTATGGGGCGTTCTCGCTTTGCTCAAAGCCTTATTCCGTAAGCTTCTTTTCCTAGCACAACTGAGCACAATTATTCGGACCACTCCGAACGAAGTGAGGAAGTGGTCCTTGCTATTGCCCTCGAGATGGGCGTAACCATCTCTGGGAGTTCTGAGACGGTGGTTTCGTCCATTCATCTTGTTCTAAGGATGAATTATGATTATCAATAAAATTTATAAACGAATACCATTCGGGACATAAAATGAAAAAATATGAGGTAAGGAGATCCAAGATTGAAGGCAAGGGCCTTTTCGCAGCAGCAGACATAAAGAAGGACGAACCTATCCTGACTGTCAAAGGCAGGATAATAAAATCTTACTATGACCCAAAATGGTACAATGAGGGGCCGAGATGGCTGAGCCTCAGGGAGAAAGTATGGATTGCCCCCCATAGCAGCAACCCGTGGCGATATATCAACCAGTCATGCAATCCCAATGCAGGATTGAAGGGCAGGACCACTGTTGTGGCGATGAGGAAGATAAAGAAAGGGGAAGAGATAACAATCGATTACTCCATAACAGAATGCGATCCTTACTGGAAGATGGAATGCCTGTGCGGAGAGAAGAACTGCAGGGGCACGATAAGGAGCATAAGGTTCCTGCCGAAAAGGCTTTTCAGGAAGTATGAGCCTTATATCCCCTGCTCGCTGAAGATGGTCCATAAAGCCGAGAACAGGAGAAAAAGGCGTTCTAAAGGGAAAATTTGAGCTTAAGCTTCTTTTTCGGTACAGCGATTACATTATGTTCATAGACAAGTATAGGTTCGTCAAGGCCATCTTTCTCAAAAGAATAGGAATATCTTCTTTCCTCAAGTATATCGAATGAATCCATTATCGACCTGCATGCGCTGTATGCGCAGAATGAAGTAAAGCCGGCAACAAGATGCCCGTCGTCTTTCATGTATCTCCTCAAATGCCTTATGTTTCCCATAGGTATGCTGAAGAATCTCATCGGAAGAAAATCGAAACATGATATTGTATCAAATTCTTTTTCAAATTTAAGGCCTTTGAAAGGAATTGTGTTTGTCGCATCCGCTACGATATCAATGCCTTCCCCCCCATAGATATCAACACCTGTATAATCGACAGAAGGGTATAATTCTCTCAACACTTTTCCGGCAGTAGGCCCCCCGCACCCCAGATCCAATACTCTCTTGCCGTCCCAAAGCTGCGGCGTTGCCCTGAAAAAAAGCTCCTTGAATGGCCTTTCTGGAATATCCCCTAAACCAAAATCGCCCATATGCTCGGGCTCATGGACTTTTACTACAGGATTCCCGTTCCTGAAGTATCCTTCTAAAGTAGCATAAAAATTGGCGTTCTGTTCTCCCATAATAAAATAAGGGCTCAGTCCATTTATAAATTTTACTATTTTAACTACTAGCAAGTAAACAAAAAAATCCCACCATAACCTTTATAAACTACCTGGATAAGGCATTTAATGCCTGATGGGAGCATTAGAATGAACAAGAAAAATAAGAATAAAGGGAACAGAGAGATGAAAAAAGCAGGGGATATGAAAAAAAGCGATGAAAAAGACGCCAAAAAACAGAGGTCCATCGAGAAGATAGTCCCTGACACGAGCGTGATAATAGAAGGGCTGCTGAGCAAGAGGATCGAGGCAGGCGAACTCAGGCCCAGGCACGTGATAATCCATGAAGCTGTCGTCGCAGAGCTTGAGCATCAGGCCAACCAGAACCGTGAGACAGGCTACATAGGTATTGAAGAGATAACAAAACTAAGGGAGATTTCTAAAAAATACAATTTCAATATCATCTATTCAGGGAAAAGGCCTGCTGAGTTCGAGATAAAGCATGCCAAGGCAGGCGAGATAGACAGCATAATCAGGGAGCTTGCGCAGAAAGAGCATGCGACATTGATGACGGCAGACCAGGTGCAGGCTTTGGTGGCCCAGTCAAAAGGGATTCCTGTGATCCTGATAGAGTTTGAGAAAGTCCCAAAGAAGATAAAGCTCGAGAGCTATTTTGATGAGACCACGATGTCAGTCCACCTGAAAGAGAAGGTGCTTCCTGCAGCAAAGAGAGGCATGCCCGGAAAATGGGATTTTGTCATAGTAGGGAAAGATCCATTGACGCGTGATGAGATGAAGGACATGGCAAAGGAGATCGTCGAAGAGGCCAATATGAGGGAAGACGGATTCATAGAGATCCAGAGGAAAGGCTCGACGATAATCCAGCTGGGGAATTTCAGGATTGTAATAGCAAGGCCGCCGTTCGCAGACGGTCATGAGATAACTGCTGTAAGACCCGTGAAAAAGATGAGCATGGGCGATTACGCATTGAGCGATAAGCTGAAGAAGAGGATAGAGGTGCAGGCAGAAGGCATACTGATTGCAGGGTCGCCGGGGATGGGAAAATCAACTTTTGCCCAGGCTCTTGCAGAGGATTATGCATCAAAGGACAAGATTGTGAAGACAGTAGAGGCCCCAAGGGACCTGCAATTGCCTGATTCAGTCACCCAATATGCGATCTCGCACGGAAGCCCCCAGGAGATACATGATATACTGCTGCTTACAAGGCCCGATTACACTATATTCGACGAGATGAGGAACACAGAAGACTTCAAGCTTTTCGCAGACATGAGGCTGGCAGGCGTCGGCATGGTCGGGGTTGTGCATGCCACCAATCCCATAGATGCCATCCAGAGGTTCATCGGAAGGATAGAGCTCGGAGTAATACCCCAGGTCATCGACACGGTCATATTCATAAAAGACGGAAAAGTCAACAAGGTGTTCAATGTCAGGATGGATGTGAAAGTCCCTTCTGGCATGACAGAAGCCGATCTTGCAAGGCCCATCGTCACAGTAAGCGATTTTGAGACCGGAAAGCTTGAGTTCGAGATATATTCTTATGGAGAGGAAACCGTAGTTGTGCCTGTGAAGATGGCCAATGCATCAGGTGTCTATGCACTTGCAGCTGAATCCATAAAACGGGAATTCGGAAGGTACACCAGCAATGTTAAAGTCGACCTTGTCTCGAGCAATAAGGCAATAGTTTATGTGCCTGAGCATGACATGTCTTCGATAATAGGCAGGCAAGGCCAGACGATAGACCAGATCGAGAAAAGATTGGGCATCAGCATAAGCCTTGAGCCATTGGGCAAGGCGAAGGAAAGGCCTAGCGATTCAGGCAGTGACGGCCAAAGCGTACAGACCGGAAGCGGAAAGACGAATGTCGTGAGATATGAGGCCCAGCTCGGCAAGAAAGGAGTAGTATTTTTCCTCGATAAGGAATATGCCGACAGCGACATCGATGTCCTTGTCGGAGAGGATTACCTCCTTACTGTGAAATCGTCTAAGAAATCCATTGTCAAGATAAAGAAGGACAATAAGATCGGAAAGATACTGATTGAGGCATTGATGAGGAAAGAGAAGGTAAGATTGATGGGCTAAACGCTCCACATCTTGCCCCAGTAATCTTTTTCAAAGACTGTCATCCTGTTCTGCATGATCTTTATGGCAAGCTTATGCTTCGCTGTCTCTGGCAGGTCGCTTCTTATCACTTTTTTCATGGTCTTTGTGAATAGGCTGTCCTCTTCATGGACATAATGGGGCTGGAGAGGCATGAATACAAGAAGATCCTTATCGCTCAATCCGATGTAATTATTATGGAAATAGACAGAATGGTTTTTGTCGTAACAGACATGAAATCCATTGCCCTCTTCCCTGAATCCATCTTTTGAATCAAAATTAGTGCAGCCGCTTTCGATGAATTTCTTAAGCTGCGTAAAAAGCAGGGTTGATGAAGCGATTGCATTGCCATAACTTTCATGGCTTAGACTTGTGGTATGCAGTATTTTTGCTCCGGTCTCAGGGTTTATGAAATAAGAGGATAATGACCTTGTCCTTATGAGGCCATTGGACGCATAATCCCTCATCACCAATGCAAAATTATCAGAGAAGAACACCTCTCTTCCTTCATTCGTGGCTGCATTTGACAGGACAATATCATTTTCATAAGGTGATTTTGTCATCGTAAAACCATCAAGCCCAAGAACTCGAGAATACTGTTTCATGAAACGGTCTACTGCGGTCCCTATGTCCGCTTTTTCCCCTTGGCCTTCTTTTTTTTGTTCGCTGAGTCCTTTTTCAAGCACTCGGTTCCCTCCTCGGAACCCCCACAAAGCCCCGTTTATCATGATATATATTTAAATTTGTTGTTTTTTTCATATATGGCCATGTGGATAAAGGATATACTGGTATATTTATAGATGCAGATGGTGAGAAATGCACAAAATCAGCTAAATCCCGCAAAACCTTTATAAAAAACCGTTAGTTATCACTGTCAAAATGCTTGACATAAACCTTATCAGGACGAACCCCAAGGCCGTTGAGAACGACCTCAAGAAGAGAGGGGACTCTGAAAAGCTCAGATGGCTCAAGGAATTAATAGACCTTGACGCCAAATGGAGGCAGCTCAAGTTTGACGTCCAGAACATAGTCCATAATAAGAATGAGATAACGAAAGAGATCGCAAAACTGAAGAAAGAGGGCAAGGATGTGAGCAAACAGCTTAAGCAGCTTAAGGATCTCCCTGAAAAAGCGACTGTCTATGAAGCAGAGATGACTGTGCTTAAGAACAAGATTGACAATTACCTGATGAGATTGCCGAACATACTGCATGATTCTGTCCCTGTCGGAAAAGATGATTCTGAGAATGGGATCGTAAGGGAATGGGGCAAGAAGCCCGAGTTCGACTTTGCGGCAAGAAGCCATGTCGATCTCCTTGAGAGCCTTGATGTGGGGGACATCGAGAGGGCTGCAAAGGTCTCAGGAGCAAGATTCTACTATCTGAAAAATGAATTGGTGATGCTGGACCTGGCATTGCAGCAGTTCGCTATTGACGCATTGAGGGGAAAAGGATTTGTGCCTGTATTCCCTCCTTTCCTGATGAAAAAAAAGCCGTATGAGGGCGTCACAAGCCTGGATGATTTTGAGGATGTCCTCTACAAGATAGAGGGAGAGGACCTTTATCTTATCGCAACATCAGAGCATCCCCTGACAGCTATGCACATGGACGAGACTATCGGCCCTGAAAAGCTTCCGATAAGATATGCAGGGCTGAGCACTTGCTTCAGGAAGGAGGCAGGAGCGCATGGCAAGGACACAAAAGGCATTTTCCGCGTCCATCAGTTCAACAAGATAGAGCAGATAATATTCTGCGAGCCTAAGGACTCATGGAAATTCCATGAAGAGCTGATAAAGAACGCAGAGGAGATATTCCAGAAGCTGGGATTGCCGTACAGGATCGTGAATATCTGCACAGGCGACATAGGCACAGTCGCTGCAAAGAAATATGACCTTGAAGTGTGGATGCCTGTCCAGAACTGCTACAGGGAGGCTGTCTCATGCTCAAACTGCACTGATTATCAGGCAAGAAGGCTCAACATAAAATCCGGCAAAGAAGGCGGAAAAAAGGAGCTTGTGCATACATTGAACAGCACGGCTATTGCTACAGGAAGGTGCATTGTTGCCATACTTGAGAATTTCCAGAACAAGGACGGAAGCGTCAATATCCCTAAGATCCTGCAGCCGTATATGGGCAATATGAAGAGGATTGAGCCCAAGAAAGGATAATGATAAATTGTCGGAAATTCTTCAGGGAATCCGGAAAATCGCTACATTTAAATACAACCTTATGCTATAAAAACACATAAAATGCTAACCCTGACGCAAAAGATAGGATTGATCGCATTCTTCATAATAGCAGCGATAATAGTCAGCAGGCTGCTGAAGAAGGATGACAATGATTTTGAAAGGGCATACAATGAGATACTGACTTCTGAGAAATATAAAGTGAAGGGAAGATTTGAGGAGTAGATTTTTTGTTTAGGAGAATTCTTTATATGATTTTGCCTAAAGTGCAATCAGTATTGTGTCTTTTGTAATGGATTTAACAATTTATTTTTCTGATAACGCCACCACTGCGGCGGCTGTCGGTCTGCTTCGCAGACCTCGCCGACCACCCCGGAGGGGGCACGGAAAACCTTCGGTTTTCCTAGTCGCGCTCGCTGCGCTCGGCGACCAACCCCCGGTCGGCCAGCGCCGCGGTGGCGTTCGGCGAGGGAGGGGTCGCTCCCTACGGGAGACCCGAGTAGGGCAAATCGAGCGTAGCGAGATTTGACCGTCGAACCGCCACCCGCGGCACTATTGTTTTAATAATCCCAAACCCCCATCAAAAACTATATAAACCAACCATATATCCTTTTTCTTTATGGGGATGTTCAAGGATATGCTCGGCTCAGGGGAATCCATTTTCAGGGACACGACTGCCCTGGATTTCGATTATATACCAAAGCTTGTGCCCTACAGGGAAGCGCAGCAGAAGCAGATCTCCTTATGCATAAAGCCCCTGGTCGACAAGAGGAACGGCAGGAACATGTTCATCTATGGGCCGCCGGGAGTAGGCAAGAGCGTTGTGTGCAGGCACCTTCTGAAATCCCTTGAAGATGAGGAGATAGATGATGTCATACCCATCTACATCAACTGCTGGAAAAAGAACACGTTCTTCAAGATAATGCTCGAGATGTGCGATATCCTCGGCTACAAGTTCACGCACAATAAGAAGAGCGAGGAGCTGTTCGGCATAGTGAAAGACATGCTGAACAAGAGATCTGTTGTCTTTGTGCTTGACGAAGTCGACAAGCTAGAGGAGCAGGATTTCCTGTACAATGTCCTTGAGGAGATCTACAGGAAAACAGTGATCATGATAACGAACCACAAGGAATGGATAGTGGAGCTCGACCAGAGGATAAAATCAAGGCTGACTGCAGAGCTTCTTGAATTCCATCCTTACACGAAGGAAGAGACGACAGGCATACTGAAAGACAGGCTGAAATACGCTTTTGTCCCGGGAACATGGGAAGATGATGCGTTCAGATCAGCAGCTGACAAGACATTCCAGCTCGGGGATGTGAGGGCAGGGCTTCACCTGATAAAAGAATCGGGGAACATCGCAGAAGACGGAAGCTCGAAGAAGGTCACTGTCGAGCACGTGAAGAAGGCGATAGAGAAATTCGACGAGTTCAACATAAAGGACAAAGAGGAGCTGGAAGATGACACTAAATTCATGCTCGAGGTCATAAAAAGGCATTCCGGGAAAAGGATAGGCGACATCTACAAGGAATACCAGAAAGATGGAGGGAAAGCCGTCTACAAGACTTTCCAGAGGAAAGTCGACAGTCTGGCAAAGAGTAAATTCATAGCCGTGAAAAAGATAACGGGCGGCTCAGAGGGATCAACAACGATCATAATGCATACTGGCGCTGTGAAGAAGCTTACGGATTTTGAATGAAATTTTTTTAGAAATTATCTTTTTCAATATTTTACCTCAAACCCTTCGAACTCGTCCCCTGCCTTCTCTTCTTTCACATTTACATCATCGACCCTGGCTAACAGGGGCCCTTTCCTGCAGAAATCCACAAGCCTATCCAGGTCATCCTTGTTCCCCTGGGCAACGACTTCAACTGTACCATCATCAAGATTCTTAGCATAGCCCTTCAACCCGAGGTTCCTGGCCGTCTTTTTGGTCGTGTACCTGAAAAACACTCCCTGGACACGTCCTGAGACTATGATCTTATATCTTTTTTCCATTTTTCATCCATTTTTTGCCCGTAAATAAGCTAAAATGAGCTTATATTTTAAGCTTTTCCAGCAATATATCCACTGGACACTGGACATGTAGGCGTGAGGTATTTAAACGGATCGAATCTAGTATATCTTATTGTTTTTTTGTTTAATTAGGTAGGAATAAGGCAAATTCCGCCGAAACCTGCCGGATTTTAATCATAAAAAAGATTGCGAGAAAAGAGGTGATGAAGATGGTCGATTTGAGTACAGGGACAATAGAGATGCTGTTTTTCCAGCAGATCAGGAAGATCACAGTGCCTGAAGGATCATTCGGTGTCCAGTTCAACAGCAGGTGAGCATGATGAGAAGGAAAGACGCTGCTGAAGAGGACCATGACGAAGAGGAGGATGTCTACTCCTGCAGGGGCGTAGACTGCTGCTATGATGACGATGAGATCTCGACTGCAGAAGAGGCTTTCATGAAAGGTTACTTATGCTCATGATCAACCCAATAAGTTCTTAGCTTTTCTGCGCCAACACCTACCCGGCCCCGAAAGGGGCTTCTTTTTCTATATATGAAAATAAATAAGTCTCTCCGTGATTTTTACCAAAATTTTATAAATGAACATGAAAAACTAACTTTATAGGGGTTGGAAATGAGGGTAATAACAAAAGAAGAGTTTTTATTAGAAGCGAATAATCTTCTTGATTCTGTACTAAAGGGAGCAGTATTCATATATCCCACTGACACAATATATGGCATAGGCTGCAATGCCCTTGATACAAAGGCAGTAGGGAGGATACGGGAAGCCAAAAAGAGGCCTGATGCGCCTTTCTCTGTGATTGCACCCTCAAAAGGATGGATACTTGAGAATTGCGAAGTCGATGACAAGGGGATAGAGTGGCTGGAAAAGCTGCCTGGCCCATATACATTGGTTTTCAAGCTAAAAAACAGGAAATGCATCGCAAAGGAGATAAACCCTGAATCAGATTTCCTCGGTGTAAGGATACCTGAACATTGGACGACAAAGATAGCCTCATCGCTCAAGGTCCCTATCGTGACTACGAGCGTCAATGAATCCGGGAAAACATTCATGACTTCCCTTGATAACCTTGATTCCTCAGTGAAAGCCAAGGTGGATTTCATGATAGATGAGGGCGAGAAGAAAGGCAGGCCTTCAAATGTAGTTTTCCTGAACAATGCGCAGGTCGCAATAAGGGAAAGGCAAAAAGGGGAGCATTACCCTGAAAAGAAAAAGATTTAAAAGGCCGTTCTTGTTTATTGTGCATAATCTTAGTGTTGATGACTAAGCACCAATATGGCTAAAGATACCAAGGAAAAACCAGAGAAAGATGAAAAGCTGAAGATACTCGCAGCAGGAGACATCCATGGGGATACCGGCCTTGCGAAGAAGCTTGCAGACAAGGCAGAAAAAGAGAACGTTGATCTCGTGATATTGTGCGGCGATCTCACCTATGCTGAGAGAAGCACCGAGGGGATTGTCGGGCCTTTCGTGAAGAAGAACAAGAAAGTCCTGCTGATCCCGGGCAACCATGAGAGCCTTGCCACTGCTGATTTCCTTGCAGAGCTGTATGGCGTGAAGAATATACACGGCTATTCTGTCAAGTACAAGGATGTGGGCATATTCGGCGCAGGGGGCGCCAATATCGGCATGCACCAGATAAGCGAGAAAGACATGTATGACCTGCTTAAGAAAGGATTTGACAAGATAAAATACCTCACTAAGAGGATAATGGTCACGCATGTCCATCCTACAGGAACGAAGATGGAGAAATTCACCAAGTTTTTCCCTGGCTCTGAAGGTGTGAGGAAAGCGATCGATAAATTCCATCCTGACCTGCTGTTATGCAGCCATGTGCATGAGGCAGAAGGCATCGAGGAGATGGTCGGGAAGACGAAAGTGATAAATGTTGGGAAGAGAGGGAAGATAATTGAGATTTGATTAATCATTCTTAATAATTTTTATTTCTCCTTTATAGGCATCAACTTCAACCATATCGCCGTCTTTTAAGCCATCCAAAACATTTTTTACGCCCACTATGCAGGGGATGCTGAATTCCCTGGAAAATATGGCTGCATGGCAGGTAAGACCTCCTTCCTGTGTTATTATCGCTGCAGCTTTCCCCATGATCGGAACAAGGTTTGGGTTTGTTGCATAAGAAACAAGAATATCGCCTTCATTGAATTTAGGCATATCCTTCTCTTCCAGTATCTTTTTGACCCTTCCCTTGGCCTTTCCGCAGAAAGCAGGTGTGCCTTTCAGCTGGACCTGCTTGTTTGAGCTTGATTGCATCTTATCCAATAAATCCCTGGCTTCCTTTCCTGTGAATTCCACCAATCTGCCGTCAAGCCTGGCAAAAATGCAGATTTCTTTTCTTGCCTGGATTATATTTTTGTATTCGTTCTGGCCTTCCAACAGGGCAGTTTTAAGGTCGTCTTTCAGCAGATAACATAAATCCCCCATAGTCAGATTAAGCCTCGCTGCCATTTCACACAGGACAGGCCTTAATTCGCAGGCGCTGAAAAAGGTTATAGCTTTCCTTATGGACTTCAGACACACCACTTCTCTGGACAGATAAAACAGGAACTTCTCTTCCTCGTTAAGCTTAAGTATCTTTTCGGCTTCTTTCTGTTTTGATATGAGGTTTTTTCTATTATCTATTATTTTACTCAATTCCTGCCCGTTATTTTTTGATAATCCGGTGATTATTGCTCTCGTTGATGTTTCTGAATTCATCACTTTTCCCTCGAATCCGTACTGGATCCAATAATATTTCCCAAGGTAGGATTTTAATCTGTCCTTTATGTCAGGATAATTAAGCTGCATATCAAGGAAATGTATCTTTTCCTCTTCGTAGATCGTGCTTTTCTCCGGTGTCGTAAGAAGCGTAAAATAATATCCCTTCTTATCATCATTAATATTCTTTTTTTTCAGGATCTCCCTGAGTCTGCTGCTGATAAGCTCTATATCCAGCTCTATGCTTGATAGTGTGCATGAGATTGTATACAACTCTAATGTCTTGTCCCAGAAGATAGAATATATGCCGAATAAGGACTTATTTGTGCATCTCTTTATATCAAATGATTTTATCAGTTTTGAGAGTTTCCTGAAGTCTTCAAACAGCCTGAAATGCTGCTCTCCGACCCACTCGATGAATTTCCTGTTGCTTATGAACATATTCAGGAAATATTTCCCGACAACAGAATAAGAATTGTCCTTCACCCAGTATTCTATCTTTTTATCCCTGAAAACAAAGGCGATATTGTCAGTGGCGATGCCGAATCTATCCTGCATGCCTGAGGTGATGCCGTATAAGCATATTACTGTGGGAAATACGCTGGTTTCCACATCCACTGACATGCAGCTCCATTCGTTTGCGGTCATTTTTCATGTTAAGATAAGAGTTTGTTTTATGACTTCATCAGTTATTTTAAAAATCATACTTGCTAGCACTTATCACATGGGGGCCCGTGCATATCTTTTCGGTGATATCATACTGCTGTCCTCTTAATTCAAGGATAGTTATAGGGAATTTTATTGACTTGTCCTTTACAATATGGAATGTTGCTGCTTCCAATTCTTTAAATTTACCGCCCAATTCGGTGATGGACTTTTCTGTCAAATCAACCATACTCAATGATAAAACTGGCTCATGACTGACCATAATCCCAAGATTGGCATTTTCAAAATATATGGCTCTTTCAATATTTCTTCTCAAAACTCCCCTTATATTCTCCTGCATTTCTTTTGCAGAATAAGTTCTTGGATAAATTTTTGAATGATGTTTAATATCAAAAAATTCTATTGGTGTATTATTAATAAAAAAATCGGTTGTAGCGGGATAATCTCCTTTTTTAACTGCATTTTTTGCGGCTTCTACATATCTTTCATCAAGCAGATAACCCAGGTCAAAATCTTCTGTTATGGAGATTATGTCTTTTACCGGAAATAAAGCAGTGCTGTTTGGACCATCATCACAACCATCCAGCATCTCATAATCAACTCCCTCTTCAAATCCTTTTATGATGCTCCTAAGAGTCTGCTCTGATCTCTTCCTTCCAGAGTGCACCCCAATGACTCTTGGATTATTCCCATTGATGTGCTGCTGGAATAGATGGCGGCCAACAGCTTTTCCAAATTCATGGCCTTCTCTTTCGGCAGCAGTTGCTGCCTCTTCACTGATAGGTCTTAACCACTCCATCCCTTCATAAGTCAGCTTATCGCTACCTGGAAATACCTTCAATGATTCTCCGTGCCTTATCAGCTTTATTACATACTTTTCTTCATTGCTCATTTTCAGCCACCCTTACAAATCATTACCCTTTGATAGTACTCTGCTTATATTAAAAGCTTTCTGGATATTTTTTTGTAAAAACGCAATATTTAAATAATAAAACAGATATTTATAAAAAATGGACAAGAAAGACAAGAAAATCATATATGAGCTGGACTTTGACAGCAGGCAGACCCTTTCCCAGATAGGCAGGAAAGTCGGCCTCTCAGAGCAGCTTGTCAGCTACAGGATCAACAATCTGGTTAAAGACGGCATTATAACAGCGTTCTTTGCTGTCATTGATATTGCAAGGATGGGGTATACAAGCTACAAGGTTGTTGTGCAGCTGACAAACACAGACAGGAAAAAGTTTGATGAGATCATAGCGCATTTGAGCAGGCACCCGGACATCTTATGGCTGGCTTCCTGCGGGTCAAGATGGGACCTGACATTCAACATAATGGCCAGGAATATCATTGAATTCAGCAATATATTCAACTCCATCAAATTAAAGTTCCCTGGCCAGATCCAGAATTATAACATATTGATAACGATGGAGGCATTCCACTATGGAAGAAAATATCTGAGCGATAAGAAAGAGGATATAGTGAGGGTGCCTTATTTCGGAAAAGAGGCAGAAATAGCAAAACTTGACAAGCATGATCTAAAGATTCTTGACATTCTTTCAGAAAATTCCAGGCTTAATCTGCTGGAAATATCAAAAAACACCAATTTGGCGGCAAATACCATCTCCAATAGGGTAAAAAATCTCAAAAAAGCAGGAGTTATCCAGACATTCAAGCCGTTGGTCCATGTTGAAAAAATCGGATATCAGACATATAAATTACTGATCAAACTCCATAATATCACTTCGGAAAAAGAGAATAAGATAAAGGCCTTTGCAAATCAGCACGAGAATATAGTGTTTTTGATAAGGCTTGTAGGGCCATGGGACATGGAACTGGAAGTTGAAGTTGAAAATAGGGAAAAACTCCAGCAGATAGTCATGGAATTAAGGAATATTTTCCCGGAGATCATAAAAGAGATTGAAACAATGCCAATATATCATGATTATAGGTATAATTATTTCCCGAAGGAACTGGCCAGGTAGATTTGTTCACCCCTTCATCACGCTCAGCGGCACAACCCTCACAACAAGATTGCCTATGCCCACCTCATGGGAGACCCTGACGACCTCGTCAATGTCCTTGTAAACTTCAGGAGCTTCCTCTGCAATAGATTTCCATGATGTGGCTTTGATCTCAATGCCCTTTTTCGCAAGCTCGTTCTTCACATGCTCACCGCTTATGTTTTGCAATGCAGCAGATCTTGAAGAGACTCTTCCTGCTCCATGCGCAGTGCTTCCGAAAGTTATTTCCTCTGCTGTCTTTGTGCCTACAAGGACAAAAGATGCAGTGCCCATGCTGCCGGGGATTATGACAGGCTGACCTACGCTCCTGTAAACATCAGGTATCTCTTCTCTGCCCGGGCCGAAGCTCCTTGTTGCGCCTTTCCTATGCACGCAGACCTGTTTTAATTTGCCGTCAATCTTGTGCTTTTCCATCTTTGCGATATTATGGCAGACATCGTAGACAACATCAATCTCTACGCTGCCATAGATCTTCTCAAAGACCTCCCTGACCCAATGTGTTATCATCTGCTTGTTGGCGAATGCGAAATTCGCTCCTGCTCCCATAGCCCGATAATATCTCTGGCCGAGATCAGAGTTTATCGGCGCATTTATCAGCTCCCTGTCAGGCAGGTCCTTGAACCCGTATTTGTCTTCCATCTCTTTTATGTAATCAGATGCCACCTGGTGGCCTAATCCTCTTGAGCCGCAATGGATCATCACAGTCACATTATCCTTGTCCTGAAGGCCGAAAGCCTTTGCAATCTTCTCATCATATATCTGGTCTATCTTCTGTATCTCCAAGAAATGATTGCCTGCGCCTAGGCTTCCGAGCTGCGGCAATCCCCTGCTTATCGCCCTGTCTGAGACGGCATGAGGGTCAGCAGACATCTTCCCATTCTCTTCTGTCCTCAGGTAATCGTCCTTCCTGCCAAAGCCTTCTTCAACTGCCCACTGCGCCCCTTTTGAAAGCACTTCCATTATCACGTTCCTGTCTACCCTTGTCTTTCCGCCCCTGCCTACGCCTGAGGGTACATTGACGAACAACGCTTCGATGAGATCGTGCCTTTTTTTCATGAATTCTTCTACAGAAAGGTTTGTTTTGAGAAGGCGGACAGAGCAATTTATGTCATAGCCCACTCCTCCTGGGGAGATTATCCCTTCGTCAGGATCGAATGCAGCTACGCCCCCTATGGGGAATCCGTAGCCCTGATGGGCATCTGGCATCACATATGCTGATTTCTGTATGCCTTTGAGGCATGCTACATTCCTGGCCTGTTCAAGAGTCTTGTCCTGCTTTATTGTGTCCATAAGCCTTTCAGAAGCATATATCGTTGCCGGGACCAACATCTTGCCCGACTTGGGTATATTCCACACATTCCCGCTTATTTTATTGAATTCCACCATAAAAATCAGTCTAGAAGGATTGTGCCGGGTTTATATATTTTTTCTTTACTTACCATAGCTGCTGCCATTGGCCCCATTAGTGCCATTTTTTCCATTGGCGCTTTCCATCATCTCATTTACAAGCTGAACAACGCTCCCCAAGTCAGGGTATCCGAACAATTTCACATTTGCCGGATTTTTCTTCATGATCTTTCTTATGACCTGGCCGTATGCTGTTGATGTGTGTAACCTAAACTGGTCTATAACCTTGCCCGTCAGTTTAGGCTCAATGATCACCAATGTTGTTGATTGCCTCCCTTCAGCTGAGCCGCTGAGTTGAGGGTAATAAGCGAGAAGAGAGTCCCTTGGTATGTTATTGTATATGGAGGTTATCCTAAGATGCAGCTCTTTCCTGCCAACCCTGCTGTCGGTTATCAGATTGTATGCTACAATGATGGGCGGCTGGAATAAGCCAGCATATTCGACAGCCTCTTGCAGGTTGGTCGCAAATGCATAAGGCGCATTCAGGTACTGCATCTGCTCGCGTGCCTTCATGAAGCTCTTTATTTCCCTTGGATTGCTGCAATTGGATTTTACTTCCCTGAGGACATCATCGATGTAATCCTGGTCTGTTATCAGCAGTTTGTCCAGTCTTCTCCTTGATGCTATTACAACTTTAACCGGGCCGATGATGATTGGGGTTATGGGCCCGCTATCCGCAGTCCCGCAAGCATTGGAGATCCCGTCTACAAGCGCATCAATCTCAGAATGGTCCAGACTGTCAAATAGCTTATCATCATTGCGGGGCATAAAGTATATATGGGATTTTATATATAAAAATGTTTGTTTTGGGGTTTTAAAGGATAATTTTTTAAGAGAATTATTGAAGAGTTCCCATATAAATCTGATAATGTGTGCCGATATGTGTTCAATCAAAAGAAAGAGTCATATATCCACGACAACCTGCGCAATAACCTTGTCTTTCTCCTTCTTTATGTCCATCTCATTATATGTTACTGCTTTCACATCGCCATGGGTCTTGTAGCCATTAGCCACAAGGTCACCTGCGACAACCGCCTCCAGGACCTTCCCTTTTATGGTTATCTTCTTCACCCTGCTAAGCAGAAACCCTTCTGTATCGAGCAGATAGAGCAGCTCTTCGAGCCAGTTATACAGCAAGGCTTTCTCATCTTTCCCTTCTGTCTTTATCTCCCTCTCTATCTTGGGCTTCACGTCCGCAGGATCGAACATCACTGCAAACATCGCCAGGGCTGCATTTGCAAAGGCTTCCCCTAAAGTCTTCCCGAATGCCTGGAACTTAGCATCTGCTGTGTGCTGCAAGAATTTGTATTTTTCGGCCATGTTCTCCGTTTGGGGCATGAGGTTTATATAGTTTATGGGGGCATAACAAAACATTTAAAAGATTGGGAGATTATAAGATGAAAATGCGCAAAAAAGGGCTGATATTGATATTAGTGCTAATTATGTTCTTGGCTAACAGCCATATTGCTTTCTCCCAAACCCAAAATGTGACATTTAATCTTAAGGATATAAACTCTGATGAGGAGATAAGCAAAGCCGTAGTCTATATATCTGTGATGGATGTTTCTTCTGAAAGATATGTTTATGATGGTGCTATAAGCATGAATAATAGCATTAATCTTGCGCTGGGTGAAGGTGCATACAAGACCATTTTGGAAGTGGACCTGCCTCAGACTCCAGGGATAGATTATTATAGGATTCATAGCTTCGTTTTAAATGGTGCTGCTGGACAAAATGTGCAAGACGTCTTCCTTTTTCCCGTCGCCTCATTGAGGGGCATTGTAAAAGATAAGCTTGACAATATAGTGGGATATGCTGATTTAAGGTTTGAATGCGTCAATGATATGGGGGTGGAATTTCCGCAGACTACGACGAAATTCGGCTCGATAGCTGTTGATGCAATGCCAGTAGGGTCATGCAAGATATTCGCAAGCCTGGGTGATGCTGTAGGTTATGAAGAGATCAATCTGAACCAAGGGCAACTCATGGATATGGAAATAAACCTTGATAAGAGCATCGTAGCTCCTGAAAAGGATGATTCGGTCATTTGGACAATTATCCTTATACTTGCCGTTTTAGCGGCGCTATTTGCTTACATCTATTTTATCCTGAAAAAAGAGAAAAAACTGGAAAAAGATGTCAAAAAGGAAAAGAGGGTTGAGAAGAAGATAGAGAAGCTTGAACAAGATATTGGTGGCAAAAGGGCAGAGGATATAATACCCACATTGAATGCGAAAGAGAAAGATGTCATGAATCACCTTTTCTTGAACAGAAAAGAAAGCTCTCAGGCAAGGATAAGGCACGACACAGGGATCCCAAGGACAAGCCTTGCAAGAGTGCTTCAATCATTGGAATCAAAGAACATAATCAAGGTAGAAAAGCATGGAAAGCTCGTTAAAGTTAAATTGACTCCTTGGTTCCTCGGCAAAGATTAAATGGGCATTGAAAAGCTGTTTTCTGGCAAAATGGAGGCTGAATAAGCCTTATTTTAATCATCTTCCCACCCAAGACTTATATATTTGTTTTGGCTTTATGCATACAGGATTAAAAGAGGCGTATACCTGCAATATTTGCATCGTTGCATACAAAGATTGTCATGCAGGTTATCAATAATAAAAACTCGCGCTCGGAGCTACTGAAAATCTGCGGATTTTCATAGTCACGCCCGCTTCGCTCGGTGACTATCTCAGGCCTAAAGGTTACAAAACCGAAGGTTTTGGAACTAGGAAAATTGAAAATTTTCCGTTGCCGGAGTATTACGCTCCTCGCATTGATGGCGAGTTTTTAGTCTTGAAATGTCAGAAATCAGCAAGGCGATTTCTGAGCATGCTCAAAAACCGCCGACAGAGTTTGCGATGAGCAGGTATTGTTTAATACATTGAGAGCGGTTTTTGACAATTGTCGGATTGAAGTCCGAGGTATTACTTGCCGAAGGCAAGTCTGATAATTTCGACTTTAGTCGGAATTATCTTTAAACCCGACAATTTTCAATAACAAATCATTGTGAGGTACAAAAATGAAAATGAGAAAAATGTTGATGATTGTGGTGTGTTTAGCGATGATTGTGATTTCAGCCGGATTAGCGAGTGCGTCTGCTTGCAGCAAGGATCCCAACAGTCCGACAACAATGTGGTTGCAGCAGGGTAATACAATGTCAATTGAAGAAGGTGAACTGGATCATCAGATAAGCGTGATTGATGTGAGTGATGATGAAAGAACGTGCGGTTTAAATGTCAATGGAGATATCTCATTGGTTGCCATAAACCAGATAACAAAGATTGATGGTATTATAATAAAAGTTTTAGCTGTTGATATTGTCAGCTCAGCTACACAAGATACCGACCTGTGTGAAATCAGCTTTTATTGCGAAACCCCTATATGCACAGATTCGGACGGTACGAATATATACATGCCAGGAATCACCTATGGTTTCTCAGGAAGGGTGACAAGCGATTTCAAAGATTTTTGCAGTGATAGCGATGCAGGGATAGGAACTGTTTCCTCTGGAAGATATGTGCATGAGTATTTCTGCGAGAATAACATGGTTGTAAGCCAGACATACTACTGCCAAAACGGCTGCAGTAACGGCGCTTGCCTGTCTGCAGCACAAGCAGTCAAATGTGCAGATTCTGACGGCGGCAAAAATTATGGTGTAAAGGGCTCAACAAAACTGGCTGACGGAAGCGGATTGAATGATGATTGCAGAAGGCAGTACGTCAATGGCGCCTGGGTGAATACTGGCGAGATATTGGAGGCGGTATGCTCAGAAGACGGCCTTACGACAACATATACCTCTTATCAATGCCCGTTTAACAGCTGTGAAGATAGTGTCTGTGCTGCTGCGACGGCCAATCCTGAGGATCTAGTCAAGGAAAAAGTCACATGCGTATTTGACAATTCCAATGCCCAGCAGGAATGTTATGCTGTCGGAAAAAACGGATGTGTGGGCACAACGAGCTGTAATGCTGGAGTGATAGGGAAGAGAGGAGAAGCAGTAACATGGAAAAGCACATGCGGAGGCTATGCATACACTATGATGGATGGTGTGGATGAATATGCAAAATTTTCCTGCACTGGGCAAACTAACACTGCTGTTGAGCAGGTGAACGAAAACACTCTGAAAACCATATCCTCTGTCTGGTCAGACAGGAAAGAGTACAATGTCGGAGAGAGGATAGTCATCTATGCAAAAGTTGTAGATTCAGACGGTACTCCTTCAACTCCTGAAGAGGGCACAAGCGTCGGATTCGGATTGAATTACAACGCAATGAATATAAAAACACCATTCAGCGTAAGATACAATCCGTCATCGGGCTATTATGAGGCAGAAACGACAGTTCCGGCGATAAAGACGGCAATAGTGTGGGTGACGGCTTCAAGAGGCTTCGTCAATGTGAACAATGATGATTATTTGTTCAATGTCGTTGATGGATATACGGCAACCACGCCAGTTGTATCATCTGATCCTGTCTGTGGAGCGATAGGCACAAGATCAGAAGGATGGAAAACCTTACAAGGAATAGTATACGATAACTGCAATGGCTGCAAAGCCGTTTGCAGAGCCACGGGCACGAAATCAGAAGGATGGTATTCATCTTGCACAGGAAAGCTCATAGCGTATGGCCAATGCAGTTCAGCAACCTCGGCAACACCCGTAGTGGGATCTACACAGGCAGTTGAACCTACTGCAACACAATCAACTCAAGTTGTGATACCCACAGAAGCAGAAGGTAGCACAACAGAAGAAAAAAAGATAACAAAAGAGAAGCTTGAGAACCCTGCAGTTAGCTGCATGAATGGCTGTGCAGCAGACAGCAAGTGCCTTCCGTTCGGGACAAAGATGCTTGTTGATGAAAAGCCGAATTTTTGCGACATAAGCCAATCATTCGAGCCTCAGAAAAATGAGAAAGAGGCTTGCCAGAACAACTATGAATGCGCAAGCAACCAGTGCAGCAATGGCCTCTGCGTCGATCTCCAGAAGCAGCTTGAGGAGACACAAAGCCTGCTGAAGAAAGTGATGGGCTGGCTTAAGAAGTTTTTCGGCGCTGAAGAATAGGCCATCAAATAGAAAAGAAAATTAAATTTTTTATTTTATTATTTTTTTATTTCCTACAAGGTTTATCTTTCAGATTGTTATTCAATAAGGCACGATCTCAGGCATCTCTTCTTCCTTGTTCTCGGCGATCGTTGGCGATGATTCCTTGTTCTCGCTGCTTTTATCGCCAAAAAGGCTGAATATGTCCCCTCCTGAGCCAGAATCAGAACCTGAACTTGAGCTGGGGCTTGAACCGGACCCTGAACCCATATCCCCGAACATGCTGAATGGCGCATTTGTATGGCCTTCTGTCCATGCTTCAAGCATCTTCACGACCCTCTTTATCTCATCTAGGCTGTCCTCTTTTGTGTCTATGGTTATTTTCATGGAATCACCTCGGATAGGTTATTGAATGCATTAGGGTTTATATTTTTATCTATTGGCCATGCTTTCGGCCAGCCAAAAGCCTATTTCAGCCAGTAGTATATCCTGACTGTTTTCGGGTAGATGTAGGTGTCATTCCCTGCTATGAGGAGGGATTCTGAATGCACATCTGCCCTGGGCAGCTCTGCTCCGCTTATCCTGGGGTCAGTTGAGACATTCACCCTGTAATCATAATCCAGTATGACATGGGGATAATAGCTCTCGAATGTCGAGTTTATGCAGGAATAATTCTCTTTCAGGACGCATGTCCTGAAAACAGGATTCTGCTCCAGGACATGGATCACGTCAAGGTCAGGGTATCTCTGCTCAGTCTCAGACCTTATTGGTACAAAATATGTTATGAACATGAAGCTTAATACCAGGGCGATGACTGCCTCTAAGGTTTTCACGTATGCTTTTTTATTCAGGGATATTTTTTGTCGCATTGCCGCTTTTCTTCTCATTTTCATGCATTTTAGCCTGTTCAGCATCAGATTTACCAGCTCAGCAATACCACTGAGACCCTGCTCATGTTGCCGTATTTGTCCAGTTTATTGTAATTATAGGTTTTTCCTGCGGTTGTCACATACCTTATCGGCATGATTCCGTAGCTGAATATGGCCGTGTTGGAGGCATTCAGCACAGTGACATTGAAATCGTAGCTATATCCCCAGTCTGATTTTATTGTTGAATAGTTCTTGAAACTGAGATAGAACAATTTCTCGTCTGAAAGCCCCTCGAGGACCTCATCAGCACCATATATCAGCCTGTACGGCTGGGCCATCTTTGTCATGTCATCGTCTGCAGAGTGGAACAGTAGCTGGTATCCGAATCTGCCATCGACATTGAATTCCGCAGTTATCGAAAGGTTCTTGTTGTGGCACAATTCCAAATTGACATTATCGTCAAAAATGAACGCAAGGCCGTAAGCATCATCATAAAGGTCGATATAATCGGTGTTATAGTTGTCGCATTGGCTGCTGTTGTACGATATTGCGCCTCCTGTTGAAGGGTTGATATAAAACCTGTTGTACTGGTGGATCCTTGTGCCGATGGTAACGGTCTTTTCAACATCAGATGTCATGAAGTTATATATCCTGGAATTATTCAGTATTATATATGAAGAATGGTTAAGCTGGGGCGTTATTACCTTGTGCTTGCTGAAAAGATTGTTGTATGTGTGGCTTGTGGTCGATGTGTCTATCGGGGAACCATCAACCTTCACAGAATAATAGAATATCCTTACGCTGTCCCTGAAAAACCCCTGCTGGACAAGGCCGTTGTTGTAGTTTATCTTTATGCTGTCTGTTGAAGCTGATTCATCAGAGCTTACGATGTCTGAATAGATATCAGGCTGGGTGTAGTTTGAAGTCGAATGGAAGAGGTAATTCAGGAGTGTGCTTCCGCTGCCGGTCTTATCCAGATTCGCGAGGAAGAATAACCTGCCTTCATCTATCTGGATATATTTCTCTTCCACATAATACTGCTCAGTTATGCCCTTGAAGGGGAAATCGACTATTATCGGCTCATTATCCCCTGTTATGTTCGATCTTATTATCAGTGGGGTCTTGTTGACGTTCCATGAAGCCTCATTATAGAAACTTTCCTTGAGATCATCAAATGGCAGGCTCATCTTGGTGTCGGGCGAGAAGGTGGGTTTCACGACGATGAAGAACCAGGCGAGATAAAGTATGAATATCCCCATACTCATGGCCCAGTCTGCCTCAGTAAGCCCCTTTTTTGAGTTTATGCGCATATTGTGGATATACTATATAGCTATGCTTTTAAATTTTGTTTTTCATGGCCGATAATTATATAAATAAGCCGATATTTTCTTCTCAAGGGTGGTGAAATGAAAAGGCGCAAATTGCCGTCAGTATTGGAAAAATACAAATTCAATAAACAAGGGCTTATCGAAACTGATTATGGCCTGAGGGTCCCTGCCTATGTGGCAAGCCCGTTGGGTTTCAATGTCCCAGGAAGGTTTTATCTGGAGAATATATTCTACCCTAAACTTGATAATGGTGCAGGAGTCATACCTTTGTGCCCTTTCAAGGCCTGCGCTGAATATCTTGGCCCGATGCCTGTCGATAGTGCTCCTTTCAGAAAGAAGTTCAACTATTGGCATAAATTTAATACTGAGATAATCCCTGAAGTTAATTATGGCCTGCTCATGCCCGCATCAAGATTTATGATAGCTATTCTTGAGGGGCATAGCGTAGATGAAGGTGTTGCTGCAGAGATTGCACATTTCTCAACTGAGGGATATGGGCCCGTGATAGGGATAAGGACTGATTTCAGGCTTGCAGAGAATATGGCTGCGAATATAAACGGAGCTGTACAGCATTTCATAGATGGAAAACCTTATAGCGGCAAATTCATCTGTGGCCCGGATGCATATGATGTAGCCATGAGAGAGATTAAGACATTGGCAGATAAAATAAGAGAAGAGACCAAGGCGATGGGTCTTAATTAAAGCTTGGTGCATGAAAATTAAATGATAATTAAATGGGCCCGAGGGGACTTTCGCGGGAGGTTATATGCACAACCGCCCCATTTGAACCCCCGATCTTCGCCGTGTGAAAGCGATGTCCTAGCCGCTAGACCACGAGCCCATGAATATGATTTCTGGATATGAGTAATAGCTTAATCATCTATATATGGATGGATTATTATTAGATCAATAAATGACCTATGACCCCGGATGTTAGACAAAAACAACCTCAACCTCTGTCTGGTCCCACGTCGGATACTCGGTAACTACGGCAGGTTTTAAATCTTTTTGTTTTATAAGCATTGCTATTGCAGGGGCAGTGAGCAGCCTCAGCTTGTTTTCGTCTATGATTATATACCCTTTCTTTATCTTATAACCTTTCTGCAGCATTTTCATCGTCTTTTGGAGCTTTTTAATGATTCTCTGTTTTACTGCCTTATCTGATACTATCTTTGATATCTTTCTCCTGTAACCAAAGCCGGGCTTAAGCTCTTTGAGGTATAAAGCCCCCCTGAAAAGCATCCCGTCCTCTGTGACAAGATCGTAAGGTTTCGCCGCATTCTTCGCCCTTATTTTCATCCTGTTGGCCAGCTGGACCTTATCTTTAAGTGTTGTTGTGCAGTAATGGATGGGCAGCCGTTTCCCATACTTTCTTAGCAGGTGAAAAGCGAGCTGCTGGCTTCCCTTTATGCCGTAAGATATCCTATTCTTAGGGATAAATCCCCTTTCGACCAGATGCTGGGCGTTTGTATCTGAGATCTCAAGCTCGTTTATGTTCAGGAAATCGACCTTGTCCATGAAATAATCTATCATTTCCTCAGTCTTCTTTTTCCAGCCTGGTATCGCGGGTATCTCCATACCCACTCTCCAGTTGAATTTGTTGATAAGGTCTATTTTCTGCCAGTGTTTCCTGTCCTCAAAATCAGGATGTATCCTTATCTCGTCAAGGCCCGCATTGTAGAGCTTCGCAAGTGATTTCTCTGCCATAAGGCCAAGGGAGGCATAAAGATGGATATGGAATTTTTTCCCAAATCTCCTCTTCAGCATCCTTATGTACCTTACAGACCTGTTGAGGGGCAGAAGAGGGTCTCCCCCTGTAAGGCTTGCGCCTTTCGCTTCTGTAAGCCTTGCTTCCTCGATGATGGCCCTTGTGTCATCCTCATTGCCTAATCTCCATTCATTCGCATACACAACATCCTTGTCTTTCTTTGTGTCTGAGATGGGGCAGTAGAAGCAATTCCTGGGGCATAATCCTGTAACGAATAACACGAGCTTATGGCCCTCTACACAAAGCCGGCAACCTTCTGCCAGTTTTCCCGTTTTCCAGCTGTAGAATTTTGTTTTCTGCATCATTTTGAATAATCCGCATCATTTCATGAAAAGCTTTCCGTAATTCTGGGATATCTCTTCAGAGATCTCTTCGATGCTTTTCTTTTTTATGGCAGCAATCTTCTTGTAAGATTCGACTACAAAAGCGGGTTCATTCCTCTTGCCCCTGAAAGGGCTCATGTAAGGCGCGTCTGTCTCGCAGAACAGATGGTTCAGGTCAGCCTGTCTTGCAAGATCCTGGAATGCCTTTATGAAAGTTATGCTCGCAGGGATAGAGAAGAAATAGCCTGATTCCTCGCATTTCTTCGTAAGGTCCAGGCTTCCGTTGAAGCAGTGGAATATCGCTTTAGTGTCTGAGCTCTGCAGCATGTCGAATGCATCATGCTCGGATTCCCTTGAATGCACGATGAGAGGTTTTTTTGAATGCTCTGCCAATGCTATGAATTTTTCAAATATCTTCCTCTGCCTTTCCTGCTCCTTTTTGTCCTTCACCCAGTGATAATCTAGGCCGACTTCACCTATCGCTATTATGTGCTCTGAATGCTTCTTTATGAATTCGACCCACTTGTCGATCTCTTCATCGCTGAGCTTGAGCGCATCGACAGGGTAAAGGCCGAGGGCAAGCCTGACTATGTCGCTGTTCTTGTCCGATATCGCTATGCTTTTTGCTATGCTCGCAGGATTGAGGCTGTTCTGCACTATTGCAGATACTCCTGCTTTCCTTGCCCTTTCTATGACATTGTCCATGTCAGCATCGAACTGCCTAAGGTCCAGATGGCAATGCACGTCTATGAATCCCATATCGGTTTTTTTAGGCCTTATGCTTATAAATCTTTTTATAAGGGAAGCATATTGGGGTTTCATGGCAAAAAGGAATGCTAAACAAAACCCCATCTATAGGATATTCGGGATAAATCCAAGAACAGTTGAGCAGAAGAGGTTCATAAGGTGGTTTGTGGTCATAAAGACGATAGTTTATCTGGTGATTTTTGCGCTTGCCTTGATATTCTTATGGAAATTCAAGAATCTTGGGAGATAATTTTTTATAGGATGAAACAATTATGATTTATAGAATAATGTTTGTCTGATTATTTGGTGTTTATATCATCCTTCAATTTCGCAACAATCAGCGGCAAGGCTATTGTCGCATCACAGACGACATCTATGAACTTCCCTTTCTCGTTCATCTTGCCCCAAGAGATACCTTCCCTAAGCTCAGCTCCTGAGCTTCCGCCCGGCTCCGGCCTGTCCATGGTTATCTGGATGCCGTATTCTGCGGATTTCGGCGAGAACTGCATCGCCTGCTGGATGTAATTCTTCGGCACGCCGCCTCCGACATAGAAAACCCCTGCTTTCTTGGAGTCCCATGCTATCGAGAGTATCTCCTTGAGATCATCAAATGCCCTCACCTCGCAGCTCTTGCCTTTCGCGAGATTGCCCCACATCATCAATCCGATGCCTGAGTCTGCGATCCCTGGGCAGAATATCGGGATTTTTTTCTCAAAGCATGTGACAAGCAATGACCTATTGCCTTTCTTGTTCCTCTTCTTCAGCTGCTCACCCAATCTCCAGAGGAATTCTTTTATGCTCTTTTCCCTGCTCAGGCCATCGTAGATCTCTGAGAAAAAATCCTCCATCTTCTCATAGACCTCATTGGGCATGTAGCTCTCGTATATCCTGTCTATCTTCTTCTTTTTCAATTCCTTGTCATCGACATTGCAGCACCCCTGATAATGCGAGTAGCCCAAAGCCTCAACGACATCATGGGTTAGGTTGGCACCTGTCGTCACAAAGACATCTATCCATCCGTTCTCGAGCATGTCTATGATTATGTTCTTCATACCGCCCGGGACCATCGCTCCTGCAAGGCCGAAGAATACCTTGCATTGCTTGTCCCTGATCATGTCCTCTGCGATTCCTGCTGCTTTCGCTATCCTCCCCGCGCCGAAAACCCCGCTCCTGGCCATGGCATCAACGAGCTGGGAAGCCTTCATGCCCCTGACAATGTCCATCTGTGTGACTTTTTCCATGATATATATGATACAAAGGTGGTATTTAAATATATCCCAAAACCGGCTAAAAACCCTGACAGGGCTAAAAAAACAGCAAAATCTTTATAAATCGCGCCCATTAAAGGGGTTATAACAACTTTTTGAGGGGGATAAATATGGCAATGGTCGGATTTAATTTCACAAAAATAAGCGCTGAAAGAAAGGCTATCCCGAGGGGAAAGCTCGGCGTAAAGAACAATGTTTCAATAAAAGAAGTCGAAAAGACAGACCTTTTCCTCGGATCATTGAAACAGAACGGCCTGAAGATACTCTTCGAGTTCAGGTCCATCTATGAGCCAAAGATAGGGGAGATACTTCTTGAAGGAGAGATCCTTGATATGGAGGACGAGAAGATAATAGAGGATGTCCTCAAGGGATGGAAGAAGAGCAAGAAGCTGCCGGACGGACTTATGAACATGGTAATAAACTCCATCCTTGGAAGATGCAATATCCAGGCATTGATAATGAGCAAGGAGCTTAACATGCCTCCTCCGATACCCATGCCCAAGGTGGCCCAGCAGCAGACTGCCCAGAAATGAGCATAAATCTTATATTTTGATTATTTTCAATTTTTTACCACAAACTTTATTTATTGGTTCTGGCTAAAATGATCATAATCTGCTAAAAACAGCGCATAAAGCAATATAACTGCTTATGCAGGTATGTATAAGAGAGGGAAAATTCATGCCTAACAAAGAGATCGGATTGAAGGTCGCTGAGGCGATCCAGGATGATGTGAACAAGGGCATAGTCCGCATAGATTCAGGCATAATGCATGACATAAGCGTGAGGCCCGGAGAGATTGTTGAGATATTGGGTGAAAGGCTCACTGTTGCGATTGTGGACAGGGCTTATCCAGGCGACATAGGCCTTAACATAATCAGGATGGACGGCATCACAAGAAGGAATGCGAAGACGGGAATAGGAGAGACTGTAAAGATAAAGAAAGCAGATTATAAAGAGGCAAAAAAGGTCATAATCGCCCCTACAAGGAAAGATGTCCATATAAGCGCCCCCCAGAATCTCCTGAAGCAGGGCATGCTCGGAAGAGCCGTCATAAAGGGGGATGTGGTCTCCATGGGCGGAACAAAAAGGAGGAGGACAGCGACATCAGGAAGCCCTTTCTTCGATGAAGTCTTCTCTATGTTTGACGAAACATTGATAGGTTTCGGTTTTGGCGACCTGAAGTTCATAGTCAGCGATACTAATCCCAAGCAGGGCGCTGTAATAATAACAGACCTGACAGAGATCGTGCTTAATCCTGAGGCGATTGAGCTCGAGAAAGAGGAAGCGGTCCCTGAAGTCTCTTACGAGGACATAGGCGGACTGAGAGAAGAGATAAAGAAGATAAGGGAGATGGTAGAGCTTCCCTTGAAGCATCCCGAGGTCTTTGAAAGGCTTGGGATCGAGCCGCCCAAAGGTGTTCTTCTGCATGGACAGCCAGGAACAGGCAAGACCCTGCTGGCAAAGGCAGTAGCCAATGAAACACAATCCAATTTCATTCTGATAAACGGCCCGGAGATAATGAGCAAATATTACGGCCAGAGCGAGGAGAACATCAGGAAAAAATTCGAGGATGCAGAGAAGAACGCGCCCTCTATAATATTCATAGATGAGATCGATGCAATTGCGACAAAAAGAGAGGAGACGAAAGGCGAAGTCGAAAGGAGGGTTGTCGCACAATTGCTTGCATTGATGGACGGCCTGAAATCAAGGGGAAGGGTCGTTGTGATCGCAGCATCGAACATTCCTAATCTTCTTGATCCTGCTCTCAGGAGGCCAGGAAGGTTTGACAGGGAGATTGAGATTGGCGTTCCTTCAAAGGAGGGAAGACTGGATATACTTAAGATCCATACGAGGAATATGCCTCTTGAAGGAACAATTTATCCCGATATTGTAGCTAAAAGATTTTCTTCACAAATTGACAAGTTTCTAAAAGAAAATAAGATAGAAGAAGAAAAAATAGAAAAAAGGATAAAAGAACTGAAAGAAAAAACCCAAAAAGACGGTTTGTTAAATCAAATAACCGCTAAATTAACTTTCATAAAAAGTAGCATAAAAAAACTTGAAAATATAAAAAAATTAATAGAATCAAAGGGAAGATTAGATAGCTTATCTAAAAATTTAATCAGCTTATACCATATATTAAGATTAAGGGGTGTTTCTGATCCCAGAAAGGAGTTCGTAGAAAGAGAAAAAAAGGATATGGAAGAAGGGGTTTGGGAAATAATTGAAGAGATAAAATCCCTGGATTTACTGGATAAAGAGGTCTGGGACAAAAACTCCGCTTTTTGGGGTGCAGTAAATGAAGATGGCAAAAATAGAGATATAAGGGAGATCGCAGACATAACCTACGGCTTTGTGGGTGCGGACCTGTCTGCGCTGGCGAAAGAGGCAGCGATGATAGTGCTGAGAAAAGTCCTTCCTGAGCTCAAGCTGCAGGAAGAGGAAGCGATACCTGCAGAACTGCTCGAGCAGCTGAGGGTCACGCAGAAAGATTTCAAGGATGCCCTGAGATTTGTAAGGCCTTCTGCTATGAGGGAATTCCTTGTCGAGGTCCCTAACATAAAATGGGGCGATATCGGCGGCCTGGAAGACGTGAAGCAGGAGCTGAAAGAGGCAGTCGAATGGCCATTGAAGAACCCCGGCGCTTTCGAGAGGATGGGGATAAACCCGCCGAGAGGCATATTGCTCTATGGCGCTCCGGGGACAGGGAAGACTATGATGACGAAGGCAGTCGCAAACGAGTCAGGGGCGAATTTCATAAGCGTGAAAGGCCCGGAATTGCTGTCCATGTGGGTCGGAGAGAGCGAAAGGGGCCTGAGGAAGGTGTTTGAGAGGGCAAGGCAGAATGCCCCGTCAATAATATTCTTTGATGAGATAGACGCTCTTGCGCCGAGAAGGAGCGCTGCGCATTCATCGCATGTCACAGAGACTGTCGTCAACCAGCTATTGACTGAGATGGACGGCCTTACAGAGATGAAGGATATAGTCATAATCGCAGCGACAAACAGGCCGGATATGCTTGATACGGCATTGCTGAGGCCTGGAAGATTTGATAGGATAATACTGACCCCGGCTCCGGATGCAGAAGGCAGGAAAAAGGTGTTTGAGATACACACTAAGAGCATGCCCCTGAAGAATATCAACCTGGCAAAGCTTGCAGAGAAGACAGAAGGGTATGTGGGCGCGGACATAGAGGCGGTTTGCAGGGAGGCCGCGATTTTCGCATTGAGGAAGGACATGAAAGCCAAGGATATCACGGCAAAACATTTTGAAGATGCCCTGAAGAAAGTCGGTCCTTCGATAACGAAGGAGATCGATGAGGAATATGCGCAACTGCAGGACAAGTTCAAGCAGGCACGGGCAAAGGAGATGCAGAAGGACAAGCCGGCGTATTTCGGGTAGATTATTTAGATATCTTTCTTACAACACCCTTGTATGCATCAACCTCAATGTAATCCCCATCCTTTAAAATTTGAGTGGCTATTTTAGTGCCTATTACACATGGTATTTTGAGTTCTCTGCTCACAATTGCTGCATGGGAGCATATACCACCCTCCTCAGTCACAATTGCCCCGGCCTTATGGCAGGCCACTATCATCTCTGGGCCCGTCGAACCCGTGACAAGAACATCGCCTTTGTTCATCTTCCTTATCGCTTTATCGATATCTTCTTTCAAATCAAAAGGGATGATCTTCACATAACCCTTGTAATGGCCTTTATTCGCTATCTGCCCTTTTATTTCATAATTCTTCTCTTTTAGCAGTTCTTGATCAAGTGAATCAATTATACTTAATGCATCCTTACCAACAATAGGTTTCCATCCATTAAATCTGCCCAATACAAAATATGTTCTATTGATCTTATCGACTTTTTTACCGACAATAAGGTCTGCTATCTCCCCATAGTGCAGATGACCAAGATCTTTTCTTTTGGTGCGCCTTTGGATCTCATCAAGATACTTCTCAAAGATATTGCCTTTAAAAATTGTCTTGTTCAGGACTTTCCTCAGATTAAATTTTATTTTCTGCATCTCGTGGACTTTTTTTAGAAGAGATTTGTCATTTTTTTCTTCTATTATCTTGCTTACTTCATCATGCATGAAATATTCAGTGAAGAAGTATAATTCCCATAATGATGATGCAAATTTTATGTTTTTCAAAAAATCTATCTTTAGATCATTGTTTGAAATATTTAAATTTTTCTTTTCTATACCCTTGAAAGCTTTATCCACCTCTTTTATAACCTTATAAACATTCTTTTTATAATCTCCTAATCTCTTTCTTAGGAATATAAGGCCATATTCAGATAATCTTCTCCTTTCTTCTTTACTGATATAGGTTTTCCATTCTTTGTCTCTGCAGGTGATAATAAAATCCTTTTTTTGATATTCTTTATGCAACCAAAGAGAAGTTTCAAAAAAATTCATATTATTCACAAGCCAGATGAATTCGTAATCTTTGGGATTAGGTCTGTATCTCATTTTTTACCAAAAAACTTATACCCAATAACCTTATGCACAAGCCTCGCAGCAAGGAAATCGCAGTCATGCCTTCCTTCTATCGGCGCAAGCTCGACAAGGTCAAATCCTACGACATTCTTCTTCCTGAATACCTCCTTCAGGAAATCGAGGACAAGATACCATGAAAGCCCCCCTGGTTCCGGCGTCCCTGTAGAGGACATTATCGAAGGGTCAAAGACATCGATGTCGAAGGTTATATAGACATCATCAGACAGCTTTGAGATCGCCTTATCGAACCACTTCTCATTGTCATGGATGTCCTTCGCCCAGAAGATATCATACTTGTTATTTTTTGCCTTGTCCGCCTCATCCTTGCTGAGGCTCCTTATCCCTACCTGAACCGCCGGACAAATCTCCCTTACCCGGCTCATCACAGCAGCATGGCTGTACTTTGTATCATGGTATTCTTCCCTGAGGTCGGCATGCGCATCGAAATGCAGCACAGAAAGCTTTGGGTATCTCTCCTTGTAAGCCTTTACTGTCCCAGTTGGGATAGAATGCTCTCCCCCGAGCATCACAAGGAATTTTCCTGCATTCACATGTTTCTTTGCAGCATCATAGACAGAATCCACCATCTTTTCAGGGGTCTTCTCTGCCTTCAATTCATCTTCTGTCCATATGCCTATCTCATAAAACTCCCTGCCGAGCTCCTCATCGTAAAGCTCTACCTGTTTTGAAGCTTCAAGGATGGCAGAAGGCCCTTTCGCTGTCCCTGAGCCATAGCTCACTGTGCCTTCATAAGGGGCTGGAAGGATGACCACCTTGCTCTTATCATAAGGTTTTGCCCAATCTTCCTCCATTCCTAAAAAATTATCAGGGTATCTCATTTTCGTCGCCTAGACCATCTTATTTTTTTCCATCACATATTTCACTATGAAAGGCCAGATCATTGTGGCATCGCCCTTTATCTCTGCAAACTTCCCTTTTGGGTCCATCTTCCTCCAGCTCATGCCTTCAGAGTAAGTGCATCCTGAAAGATGGCCGTAATACATCTCGTCAGGGGCTATCTTCACGCCATATGAGAACTGCTTTTCTGGAAGGCCGGCATTGATCCTGTCATTTATGATTTCAAGCAGCGGAGCCACATTCTGGACATTGTTCCTGGGCACTCCTCCTCCTATGGTGAATATGCCTGTCTTCTTCGTCTTTGTCACCATGTTCACAAGCGCCTGGGAGTCAAGCTCAAGATTGAAGATGATCTTATCCCTCCCTTTGATGCCCCTCTCAAGGTTATGCACATACACATCATTTGCGATCTCTGAATCGATAAATGCAGGCACCATCACAGGAACATCTTTCTCGTAAGCCGACTTCAATATGCCTCTTTCATTCGGGTATCTGTCATGCAGATATTTTCCTATCAGCCTATGGAAAATTATCGGGCTCATGGGCTCTTTTTCATCAACCCTGTCAAGCACATCTTCAATGACCTTATCGACATCGGTGAAATTTGTCTCTGGCTCAAGCGTGTCAGTAACCCTGTTCAGTTTTCTTGCTGCAAGCAATGAATCGCTATGGGCAGGATTGTGCTTGTAATGCTTGAGGCCCAGGCTCTCGACAAGGCCGTGAGCCATCAAGGCCCCTGTGCTCGCCACTGCATTTATCATGCCAAGGTCGATCATGTCGCATATCACAAGGCCCATCTTCGCTATGGTCATGGCTCCGCTCAATGTCAGGAACTTGAAGCAGCCCTTGTCATTTACCATGTTGTTGAAAGTCTCTGCGCCATCTGCGACCTTCTGTGAAAGGCCGCCGTATTTTCCAATCTCTTTGACAAACTCAACAACAGTGGTCTTCTTCCCTTCTATCCTCTCAAGCAGGACATGATACAATAAAGGCATTATGTACCTGGGGTCTGAGAAGACGACATCCGGGAAAAATCCGTCCTTGATCTGGCCCGGCTTGACCTCATTGCAGTTGTTTATGAATATGGTCCTTTTAGGCTTTTTGTATATCGCGTCTTCGAACCTCTCTGAATAAAGACCGACAACAAGGACGTTCTTCTCTTTGCCCGCTTTTTCCAGAGAGTATGCTTCGGGAGTTATCATTCTTGTGAACCATCCCTTCTTGACCATGGACTGCAGAAGCTTCGCAAGCTCTGTGTTTGTCTTGCCATCATAGATTATCAGCGGCCTTTCGCTACTGTCCTTGCTGGACGCGAAACTTGCAAGAGTGCTGGCAATCTCGCCGAGCATCCTTGCGCCGAAAGAGCATCTTTCCATGCCTGCAACTATTTCGCTTACAGTGCTGCATCCCCTGAGATCAAGAAGCTTCAGCTCCTCCAGCTTGGCTTTGCCGCCCTTGCCGCCTTTTGATGATTTCACTGCCATGCTATTCTGATTTAAGCATTATTGTTTTTAAAGCTTTTGTAAATTTTTGCAGTTCATTGAGGCATTTCATGCAGGTTTACGTCAAAAAAAACAAAAGCTTTTTATAAAAAAAATAGTTTTATATAATTTAATGGGTCTTATCATGAAAAAGGTGGAAATTTGAAAGAAAAAGAGCATCCCTGCCAGAAAAAATCACATCATGGAACTGATTCTGATCCTGAAAAAAAAATGACCCAGAAAGATTATATGTCCGGCAAGATGATAGAGCCGCTTGAATTGGACGGCAATGAGGACATAAAGAATTTTGTAGACAATATCTTCGGCGATTCAGGGTACAATGGAAGAAAGCTTGCGCAGGCATGCGAATGCGCAAAAAGGATGCTGAAGGACAAGGACACAGTGGTATGCCTTACGCTCGCAGGAGCGATGACGCCCATCGGGATGTCAGGGCCAATAATAAAGATGATGGAATCAGGATTCATAGATTTCATAATAAGCACAGGCGCAAATCTTTATCATGACCTTCACAGGGCATACAACCATCCGATGGTGCAGGGAGATGAGTTCGTCAACGACAGCGACCTGAATGATAATGGCGTTGCGAGGATATATGATGTATTCATAGAGGACAGTGAGACGCTGCTCGCGACTGACATGCATCTTGCGAATCTCGCTGAATCCGAGTTCAAAGAGCCTATCTCGACTTCTGAACTGCACAAGTTCCTCGGGGAGATGGTGCTTAAGACTGCAAAAAACCCTGAAAAATCGCTGCTTGCGCAGGCTGCCAAGCATAATGTCCCCATATACACCTCTTCACCAGGTGATTCTTCAATAGGCATGAATTTCGCGCTCACATGGCTGTTCGGGCACAGGGTGATGATAGATTCGATAAAGGATGTGATCGAGACTACAGCGATAGTGAGAGCAGCAAAAAAGAACGGAGTCATAATCGTAGGAGGGGGTTCCCCTAAGAATTTCTATATGCAGACGCAGCCGATGCTGTGGCAGATGCTCAGGGACGAGAGCAAGGGCGGCCATGATTATTTCATCCAGCTTACCACAGACAGCCCGCAGTGGGGCGGCCTTTCAGGAGCAACACCCCAGGAGGCCATCTCGTGGGGGAAAGTCAAGGAAGCCGGCAAGAACACAGTTGTGGTATATTCATGCGCATCTATAACCCTCCCGATCCTGTTCCAGTACATGAAGATGGCTGTAAGACCAAGAGAGAAGAAAGGGCTTTATGGGGTTAAGGATTCTCTTGTCAAAGAGCTCATGGAAAGCGCATATGCGAACAAAGAGCTCAAAGAGGACATAGTCGCAAGCACTAGCCCGGAAAATTACAGGAGAGTGTATGAGAAGATGCTTGGTCCAATGAATAAATGACCTGCAGATTGAAGAATTTATAATCAATATTCGTCATTAAAACTTGTTCTTAGAATCCCAGAATCACTCTTTTTTCCCGTTGCCATTGCCGTTCTTGGGCGTATCGATCTCAGGGACAATCCTGTCCTGTGTCGGCTCTTCCCTCTTCTCTGATGGCCCCCTGGTCTTCTCTTCTTCAAGGTCTCTTACCGATTGGTATTCGTCGCATATGAAGACTGCTGCTGCGATGACTGTAGTCCATTTTCCGTCCTTGTCTGCGACAGCGCTCTGGGTTATGTTCCTCGTGTTGACGATCTTGTCAGAGATCTTCCATACTTCCCTCAGCTCATCATAGCTCTTGTTTGAATTGAATTCAACCCCTAAGGTTGAAGCCAGCATCTCTGCTGCAAGGTCTTCTGCATAATCTCCTGATTTGTGCTCAGTCTGGCCGAAACCGTGATGTTCGCTCAGGTAACCATAAGCATTAGGGTCTGCAGGAAGAGCAAGACCGATTGATGCTGCCAATAGCCTGTTCGGCTCGTTCGTCTCTGATCTTGCAAGCACGACGAATGTGATCTGTCCGGGCTTGAGAAGCCTTACGCCCTCGTTCTTAGAGAGTATCTTGCAATGGGGGGGGAATATGGAAGAAACATTGACCAGGTTGCAGTGCTGTATGCCTGCGTCCCTTAGCGCAATCTCGAAAGAAGCTAGTCTTTCCCTGTGCTTGCCGACCCCCTTAGTGAAAAAAATCTTTGTTGGAATCATTTATGCTTCATCTTCATATGCTTGTATTTGCTGTATTTTGCTGAGCGGGCTGATTTTGAAACTTATTTATAAATGTTTTCTTTTATAAGGGTGATTAATGCATTTTTTGACAAAATTTATAAAGTTTATAGCTGTGAAAAGATGAATATGCCAAAAGCAGGGGACAAAGTAAGGGTAATATGCAAGGATGAGGAGATTGAAGGAATCCTCATGCCTTCAGAGAATGCTGATTCTGTCATGATCAAGCTGGGAAGCGGATATAATATTGGGATAGACAGGAAAAAGATAAAGGAGATCAAGGTCATTGAAGCGCTGAAAGAGGCGAAAGATAGATCTGCTGAGAAAAAAAAGCAGGCTCAGCAGAACCCTAAGCTGCCCAACATAACAATACTCCATACCGGTGGGACAATCGCTTCAAAGGTGGATTACAGGACCGGAGGGGTAAGCGCAAAGTTCAGCCCTGAAGAGATGGAGGAGAAATTCCCAGAAATATTCAAATTGGCAAACATCAAAAGCAAACTTGTTTTCCAGATGTTCTCAGAAGATATGGAACCTGAGCATTGGCAGATTCTTGCAAGGGAGGTAAAAAAAGAAGTTGAGCATGGGGCAGAGGGAGTTATAATAACACATGGCACTGACACAATGCAGTATACTGCAAACGCCCTCTCATTTATGCTTGAAAACCTCTCAAAACCTGTGATTTTGGTCGGGGCTCAAAGATCATCTGACAGGGGCTCAAGCGATGCCGGCCGTAATATTATATGTGCCGTAAATTTTATTGTCAAATCAGACTTTGCAGGGGTGGCAGTCTGCATGCACAAAAGATCAGGGGATGATTCCTGCTATATCCATAAAGGAGTCAAAGTAAGAAAGATACACTCTTCAAGGAGGGATGCATTCAGATCAGTGAATGTTCTGCCGTTAGCCGAAGTCACAAAAGAAGGCAGAATCATTCCCTTGAATAAGGATTATGAAAAAAAAGGCAAAAATGATGTTGTTTTGAAAGACAAGATTGAGAAAAAGGTCGAGATTGTCAAAATTCATCCAGGTTTCAATTATGAAATTATTAAGATGCTCGAAGAAAAAGGGTATAAAGGGATCATACTTGAAGGGACTGGTTTAGGCCATGCCCAGGTGAATGTTTTGGATGAATATACAAAAAACCATGAAAGATTATTGGATACAATCAAAAACACAATTGATAAGGGCGTTGTTGTCGTGATGACAACTCAGACCATTTTTGGTAGGGTAAACATGAATGTTTACAGCACAGGGAGAGATTTACAGAAGGCGGGCGTTATAAGCGGAGAAGATATGATGCCGGAAACAGCCTTCGTCAAGCTCTCATGGCTGCTCGGCAATTATCCGAATGACAGTAACAAGGTCAAAGAGCTCATGACGAAGAATCTCCGCGGCGAGATAACCGAAAGGACGGAGTATGAGGAAGAGTTCATCTAATCAAGTCTATAATTTTCGATAAAAACAGCAAACTATATAAAATATATAAAAATACGGCTTCTAAAGCCATAATCTTAATGACGGCAGAGGGGTGTTTAATGGACGCAGACAGCAGGCTGATGGACGCAAAAAGCAGGGCAAGGCTTGAGGAACTGAAAAATCCTCATGTTAATAAGATAATTGAGCATTATACAAGGCTGTGCAGGCCGGCAAAGGTGACTATTCTTGATGATTCTAAGAACTCCATTGATTATGCAAGGGCTCTTGCGCTAAAGAATGGTGAGGAAAAACAGCTGAAGACAAAAGGCCACACTATCCATTTTGACAGCTATCACGACCAGGGCCGGGATTTGGTGAACACAAGAGTTCTGCTGCCGAAAGGGCTGAAGCTCAGCAAGGCAGTCGAGGTGAAAGAGAGGAATGAAGGCCTTAAGGAAGTATTTGGGCTGATGGAAGGGATTATGGAAGGCAAGGAGATGTTAGTGAAGTTCTACTGCCTTGGCCCCGAGAATTCAAAATTCTCCATCGCTGCGCTGCAGCTGACGGATTCTGCCTATGTCGTGCATAGCGAGGACATCCTTTACAGGCAGGGCCATCAGGAATTCAAACGGCTAAATGGATCAAAGAATTTCTTCCATTTTGTGCACAGCGCAGGAAGAATAGAGAACGGAGTATGCATCGACATAGACAAAAGAAGGGTCTATATAGATCTGGAAGAGGAAAGGGTGATGACAATAAACAACCAGTATGCTGGAAACAGCGTCGGCCTGAAAAAGCTTGCATTAAGGCTGGCAATAAGCAAGGCACATGGGGAAGACTGGCTATGCGAGCACATGTTCATAATGGGCGTTCACCCGAAAGGCAAGGACAGGGTGACTTATTTCACAGGTGCCTTTCCGAGCGCATGTGGAAAGACCTCAACAGCAATGATACCCGGACAGACCATAGTAGGGGATGATATCGCCTACATCAGGCCCGCAGAGGATGGGATTGCAAAGGCAGTCAATGTCGAGCAGGGGATCTTCGGGATAATAGAGGATGTCAATCCGATTGACGACGCCCTCATATACAAATCACTGACAACGCCAAGGGAGATGATATTCTCGAATGTCCTGACTGATGGCGGGATTCCATACTGGCTTGGTATGGGAAAAGAGCTGCCTAAGAAAGGGATAAATTATTCAGGGGAATGGCATCTTGGGAAAAAGGACGGCAAAGATAAGGAAATACTTCCTGCGCACAAGAACGCAAGGTACACCATAAGGATAAGCGAGCTTGAGAACGCTGATGAGAACACGGAAAATCCTGAAGGGGTCCCTGTAAGGGGATTCATCTATGGGGGGAGGGATTCTGACACTTCAGTCCCGGTGCTTCAGTCATTGAGCTGGGCGCATGGCGTATTCATAGGCGCTGCGATCGAGTCAGAGACAACTGCAGCTGCGATAGGCGCAGTCGGCGTGAGGAAACACAACCCCATGTCAAACATAGAATTCCTCACTGTTCCATTGAGCGTTTATATTGAAAACCACATCAGGTTTGGGGATGATTTGGACAAGCCCCCCTTGATTTTCGCGACAAACTACTTCCTGAAGGAAAACGGGAAATTCCTGAACGAGAAAGTTGACAAAAAGGTTTGGCTGATGTGGATGGAAGGCAGGGTTCATGGTGAGTTTGACGCTGTTGAGACCCCTATCGGCTTCATCCCAGGATATGAAGACCTAAAGAAACTGTTCAGGGAGATATTCAGCAAGGACTACAAAAAAGAGGATTATGTGAGGCAGTTCTCCATAAAGATAAAGAATCTTATGGAAAAGCTTGACAGGATTGAGGCGATATTCAGGCAGGAAGAGAATATCCCTGACATGTTTTATCATCATTTAGTGCAGCAGAGGGAAAGGCTGAAAGAGGCTCTGGAGAAACACGGCAAGGAGGTCATGAGTCCGCTTGAGTTCGGGTGATTGCCACACCCATCAGATATTGAAATTTTTTATTGTATCCTTCACTTCCCCGGCGCTCCTGTCCAGCAGGGCCTTCTCTTCGCCTGTCAGATTGAGCTCAACTATCTCCTTAATGCCTTCCCTGCATAATTTCACAGGAACCCCTATAAAAATATCTGAATACCCATACTCCCCTTCAAGATATACTGAGCAGGGCAGGATTTTTCCATCTTCTTTGAGTATCGATTCGACCATCTCAACAATAGCGGCAGCAGGCGCATAATATGCTGAACCGGTCTTGAGGTATTTGACAATCTCTGCTCCCCCATCTTTTGTCCTCTGGATGATCTGTTGCAGTTTTTTCTTGCTGATTATACCGCTTACCTGCTTTCCGCTGATCATTATGTGCTCTGCGAGAGGCACCATAGAATCCCCGTGGCCGCCCAGCACCATAGCCTCAATATCCTCAACTTTCGCTCCGGTCTCCATTGCAAGGAAAGCCCTGAACCTTGCTGAATCCAGGACACCGGCCATCCCAATGATTTTGGATTTGTCAGATCCTGTCTCTTTCATCATGAGATATGCCATCACATCAAGCGGGTTTGTCACAACAATGATGATTGAATCAGGGGCATGCAGTTTTATCTCCTTTGCTATCGATTTTGTGATAGTTGCATTGACATTGAAAAGGTCGTCCCTTGTCATCCCTGGCTTTCTCGGCACGCCTGCTGTGACAATGACAATATCTGAATCCCTTATCTCGGAATAATCATTCGTCCCTTTTATCTTGGTATTGCTGCTGTTCAGGGGCATTGCCTGGGAGATATCAAGGGATTTTCCTTGGGGGATCCCTTCCATTATGTCCACAAGAACAACATCTTCTGCCAGCCCTTTCTCGCAGAGCTTCAATGCGGCAGATGCCCCGACGTTTCCTGCCCCTATTACGCTGATTTTCATCTTATCTTCCTTCAGGAAACGGGTTCACAACGGATTGCAGAACTTCTCGATCCTGTCCAGTCCCTTCTTTATGTTCTCCATAGAGCATGCATAGCTCAGCCTTACATTGCCGTCTGCGCCGAAATCCTTTCCGGGAACAACAGCTACCTTTGCCTCGTCCAATAATCTTTCTGTGAATTCCATCGATCTCATGCCTGTTCCGCTTATGTCCGGGAAAGCATAGAAAGCGCCTTCAGGCATTATGCAGCTTATCCCTTTTATCCTGTTCAGCCTCTCCACCATATATCTCCTCCTCTCATCAAATGATTTCAGCCAGCCTTTCATGAAATCCTGGGGCCCGTTCAGCGCCTCCAATGCAGCTTTCTGGGCTATCGAGCAGGGATTGCTTGTGGAATGGCTCTGAAGGTTATCCATCCCCTTTATCACGTCAGCAGGGCCTGCGCAGTAGCCTATCCTCCATCCAGTCATAGAATAGGTCTTAGAGACTGCATTGACGGTTATTGTCCTCTTTTTTATCTCCTCCCCTAACGAGGCTATGCTAACCTGCTGCTTGTCATCATACACAAGGCTTTCATAGACTTCGTCAGAGACAACAACAAAGTCATGCTTCACGGCAAGCTCTGCTATCCTCTTCAATTCGTCCCTCTCTACTATCATCCCCGAGGGGTTTGATGGGGAATTCAGTATTAGGAGTTTTGTCTTCTTTGTTATGGCTTTTTTAAGGGATTCGGCCGTGAGCTTGAAATCGGTCCTTGAAGTATCGACAAATACCGGTTTTGCACCTGCCATCTTTATCTGCTCTTCATAAGTAACCCAATATGGGCTTGGCAATATGGCCTCATCACCCTGCTCAAGAAGCGCCTCCATTATATTATATAATGTATGCTTGCCTCCGCATGAGATCAGGACTTCATTCGGCTTGTAGCTGAGATTGTTATGCCGTTTTAACTTTTCGCAGACTGCCTGCTTAAGCTCGATTATCCCGCCAGAAGGAGTGTATTTCGTAAAACCTGCTTTTATGGCCTTTATCGCAGCCTCTTTTATGTTGTCAGGCGTGTCAAAATTCGGCTCTCCTGCGCCGAAGCCGACAACATCAATGCCGTCTGCCTTCATCTGCTTCGCTTTCGCTGTTATGGCTAGAGTGACGCTCGGCGCTATACCTGAAATCTTTCTGGATAGTTTCATAATGCCCACCATAATTTATTATTGCTTTTTTTGTTATTGCTGTTGCCATTGATGGCCTCTTCCTGGGTTTATCATAGGATATATAATATTTTCTGTTTTTGCAGGTTGATTCAGGCAGGGATGGCGATAGCAGATAGTATGGCCTGATAGGATATTTTATCATGACAACCTTTAAAAATAACCCCTGACAATTATGTCTTATGGCATCGGACTATGGTGGACTCGGCCTCAGGATGGGCATAGAGATCCACCAGCAATTGGAAGGGAAAAAGCTTTTCTGCAACTGCCCAACTATCATAAGGAAGGACAAGCCTGATTTTGTCGTGAAAAGGGAGCTGAGGGCTGCAGCAGGAGAGACAGGCGAGATCGATATTGCTGCTGCGCATGAGCAGTCAAAAGCAAAACATTTCCTCTACCAGGGATATAAGGATGACACCTGTCTTGTTGAGCTCGATGAAGAGCCGCCCCATCCTGTCAACAGGGAGGCATTAAAGGTGTCATTGCAGATTGCAGGGCTCCTAAATGCGAAGATTGTCGACAGCATACAGTTCATGAGGAAAACCGTTGTTGACGGCTCGAACACATCTGGATTCCAGAGGACTGCATTGGTCGCAAGGGACGGCCATGTTGATGTCAATGGCAAGAAAATTTCTATCCCCACAGTGTGCCTTGAGGAAGAGGCCTGCCAGGTGATTGAGCGGACAAAAGAATATGATAGTTACAATCTTTCAAGGCTTGGGATCCCATTGATAGAGATTGCTACGGGACCTGACATAGAGACGCCTGAAGAATGCAGGGATGCAGCAGCAAAGCTCGGCATGATACTGAGGAGCGTTCCGGGAATGAAAAGGGGCATCGGCACGATAAGGCAGGATGTGAACATGTCAATAAAAGGCCAGCCAAGGGTTGAGATAAAAGGGTTTCAGGAATATAAATCCATACCTACAGTGATAGACAATGAGATACGAAGGCAGCTTGAAGAGATCAAGAAAGGCAAGAAACTGAATCCGGAGGTCAGGAAAGCAGAAGATGATTTCACAACAACATTCCTCAGGCCTATGCCAGGTGCAGCGAGGATGTATCCTGAGACAGACATCCCTCTGGTGAAGCCGATGGAGATAAAGGCAGAGAAAGTCGAGCTTATAGAGGAAAAGGCTGAAAAGATAAAGAGGCTGGGCCTGGGCAATGACCTTGCGAATGCAACAGCAAAGATAGGCAAGGCTGATCTTGTCCTGGGTTTCTCGGAGAGATTCAGCAATGTGAAGCCCGCATTCATTGCAGAGACCATCGTTTCAACACCTATTACAATAAAGAGGAAAGATAATGTCGATGTGGATCCTTCTGATCATGATCTCGAGGCCATATTCTCTGAGCTGAACAACGGGAAGATAGCCAAGGATTCCGTGTATAATATCCTTACGGACCTGGGCAGGACAGGAAAGCTCGATTTCGGGAAGTATAAGATGATGTCTGATAAAGAGCTTGAGGCAGAGGTCAGGAGGATAGTCTCTGAGAACAAAGGAAAGCCCGAGAGCATGCTCATAGGCATAGCGATGGGGAAACTGAAGGGAAAGGCTGATTCAAGGAAAGTTATCGAGATTATCAAGAAGACCAATTAATGATTCTTATTGATTTTTTATAGGAGATATTTGTATTCAGGCATTATTCATATGGATATCCCTGTCTGCTTAGCATTGCCTTGCCCTTAATTCTTAGGTGCAGCATGCTTGAAAGGCGAATCATAGAATACATAAGGGTGGTCCATCTTGAAATTGCACATGATGGCGGCCTTTATCACCTCACCTTTTGAATATTCGTCGCATTGGGAGGTTCCAGAGATATGCTTCAAAGCCTTAAGATCGTCTATGCCCGGATTATGTCTCTTGAAAAGGTTCATTGCTTCGTCACCATTGACTGTTTCTGCCAGGTGATAGAAACTTTCATTATGCATCCTCTTTGCCAGCTTTATCAGGAGAGGGAGATGGTTGAATCCTGATGTCCCCCCTATCCTCTTATCCAGGTTCTGTCTTATCTTGTTTTCTGAACAGGTCCCATTCTTCGAATTCGAGATGGCATCGTAGATTGCCTTGAAAATCGCCTCAACTTTGTTAGGAGTATAGCGAAGGTCAAACTGCTCTTCGCCATGCAGTATGCTTGTCCTGAGGCCTTTTATCTCCGGCTGGAACCTGTTAAGGATTTTTTCATAGAAATCATTCACCTTATCAGGAGCCACCATAGGGACTATGCCCATGACCATTTTGACGATGCCTTCGCCCACAAGCTCAGCCTTGGCATAGTTTTCAAGGATTCTCCTGAAATTCTGCACTTCTGGGTGATGTTCGTACTTTTCAGGCAGCATCCTGTATATCGCGGCCCCAAGTTTTATGCTCCCTTCCTGTATGGCTTTCTCTACAGCTGCTGAAAGGTCGCCTTCGCTTGCAGGTGCCTGGCTGGCAGGGTCTCCATCTGAAAGGGCCTGTTGCGCTCCTTTTTTTGCTTGTATCCCTTGTTCTCCTCGGGCAATGCTTGCTGCTGAGCCTGCCTTAGGGCCGTATTCTTTCTCGCCGCCGCACCATATGAACCCTTTTTTCCCCAGTTCGTCATGTATGCTCTGGACGCAAGGCTCTTTAACCATGAGTTTTCTTTTGTCTTCGCTGTCTTTGTTGGTCTGTTCCTTTGCAGCCATATCTCTGAGGAGAGGTATCAAAGAATTATTCAGTTTTTTCAGTTTCTTATCGTATTCTTCACCTCTGGGGACATCGGGGCTTATGTAACCTTCAATTATCTGCCTGAAAGAGTAAGATATGCCGTCGTATGGCTTGGTCTTTTGAGATATTGTTCTGCCGGAGGCCTTATCATGATTCATCCTATCTGTCAAAGGAGTCACTGTCGGCGGTATCAGGTCACTTATCTCTCCTGATGGATAGGGTTTTGTTGTTACCGGAGGTTCTTGAGTTGCGGGCAAGCCTTTCTTTTCAGCTTGCAAACCTGTTTTCGGAGCATACGTTTGGTCCTTGATGCACCATTTATTGCCTTCTTCCTGCAGAGCCAGATGAATGAAAGGGAGAATACCTTCATCAACTAATATATTCCTGCCATCCTTCTGGAAATATTGGCGGAACCCTTTGGCATTAAGGACATTCCTTATCAAAGCATGTTTTCTTGCGCGCGCATCACTATCAACCATGATTGCGGCAGGAGTATAGCCGTCCAGAATATCTATAAGGCGGACCATCCTGAAAGTAGGCGTAAACTCATAGTTTATACTCTCACTGCATGCCTTGGCTTGTCCATGTTCTCCCTGGAGTGCATCCTCAGCAGCAGCCCCGGAGGCCTGCATTTTTCAGGTCAAATATCCTTGAAGGCAGGAATTTCGCATCAGGCAGGGTATAATTCACCTTGGGCGCATCCCCTACCAGCGCATCTATGATTATGCTGGGTTTCCTTTTTTCGAACAAAGACATATAATATATCGTGAGCTCTTCATTATCAAGGAGTTTCCTGGAAGTATCATCTATTGGTATGCCTTCTCCGTCATCAAGGACTTTCCCGTCGACGCTCATCCTGAGCACATATTCATCCCCAAATGTATCAAAGGTTACGCTTATGACACCTGTTCTCAGCTTCCCTTTTCCCGAAGCATACAACCCATCCTCTATGACGAATGTCGTCTGGCTCTGTCTCACTGCCTTGAAACCCATCGAATGTTCAGAGAACGCAGTTACAAGATCGTCTATTGTCGCTGCCCCTTCTATCACTTTCCCCCTTCTCGTCATAACCTCTCATTTTAGCGATGATTATTTAAATATTTCCATTTGAGAGTAGTTAAATTGTTTTCTAAAGAAAAATTGTGTCATCACTTAGAACCATCAGTATATGGCCTCAAAAACCTTGATTTGGAAGGATGCCTGAGTTTTTTCAGTGATTTTTTTTCGATCTGCCTTATCCTCTCCCTGCTGAGAACAAACTCCTCTCCGATCTCTTCCAAGGTCATGTCATGTTTCTCCCCTATGCCATATCTCATCCTTAGTATCTTCTCCTCTCTTGGAGTCAATGTTTCAAGCAGCTCTTCAACTTGCCTGCCTAACTGTGATTCAGATGTCTCTTGCTCAGGAGAGGCCATATTAATAGGGATAGTGTCTATAATTTCAGAATCCCCATCATAACCTATCGGTTTATGCAGGGATATAGGTTGGTTGTCCGCTTCAATTATCTTGGCAAGCTCATCGACATTGATCCCCATCTTAGCAGCCACTTCTTCCGGCGTTGCATCCCTCCCTTTTTCATTCCATATCTGATTTTGTATCTTCCCTGCCCTCTTCATCTTTTCAGAGAGGTAGATCGGGATCCTTATTACGGTCGATTTCTCAGCCAAGGCCCTGATGATGCTCTGGTGTACCCACCAAGTGGCATAGCTTGAGAACTTGTATCCCCTCTTATAGTCAAACTTCTCGGCTGCCCTCATCAGCCCGATGTTGCCTTCCTGTATCAGGTCTGATATTTGCATTACCTTGCGGCGGTACTTATTCGCTATCTTGACCACAAGCCTGAGATTGCTTGTAGTGAACCTATGGAATATGCCCATATAATTTTCGAGCGCTTTATCCGTGCTGATGAGGTACATGTCCATCTCTTCAGGGGATTTAATGCCGAGCTCGTCCAACATCGCCTTTCTTTGCCTTGGCTTTTTGCATCCGATGATCTCTTGTCTCATTGAAATAAAGTCATTGTATATCTCATTGAGATGTTTGTATTCATGTTTTGCTCCTGCAATGGACTTGGCAAGATTGCCTCTGCCCCTTGGCTTATCTTGATCTGAGCCGCCATCGCTTTCTTTGAGCATGTGAGCCAGATACTTTCCCAAGCCACCATAATCCTTTTTAGGCATCAGCTCATTGAGGCAGCCGTCCCCATTTGCACCGTTCAAGACTGCGTTCAGGTATTTTGAAGAAAAAGGGCGCAGTTTGTTGAACAATATGTCTGCGGCATCCTTAAGATACCCTTCCATGCCTCTTGCGAGCTCTATCTCCTGTTCAGGGGTCAGCAGGGGATACTTGTCCATCTCAGCGAGATACATCTGCAATACTGTCCTCTCTCCCTCAAGATCAGGCGATTCTTCAGTACTATAAGCCTCTTCCTCTGCTGTCTGTTCCAAAGAATCCAGCAGGCTTCCGGGGTCGTCAGGCAGATTAGATACTATCTCCTCTGTTTCATACATCCCACCGGAAGGTTCTTCTTGCTTTCTCCCAACGCCTCTTCTCCTGTATCCGGGAGAAGATTTCTTCCATTTCTCTTGTTTCTCCTCTTTTTTGATTTTTTTCTCGATTGCAGAAGGCTTGCTCTTAGTATCTGCCTCCACTACTTTTTTTTCAAGATTAGGAACCTCAGATATCGGACCAGGGAGAGGATTATAGGAAGGTTTAGCGGGGCTTACTGCTGGGAGCTGTGTTGGGAGAGGTATTGCAGAATCAGGCTTTTTAGCGCCGATATTGATTACTATGTCCCCTAAAGGATCTTCATAGGTTTTCCCTGTATCAGAATCTGGTTCGTAACCCCCCATACAACCTATTTTTCAGTTCAGGGTATATAAATATTTTCTCGTCCCCGTGGGTGGGTTAATATTAGGGGGTGGCCATTTTTTTACGGAAATATTTAAATATCCTTCATTCCCGCAAGTTGTTATGGTGGGTGGAAATAAAGGTAAAGCAGGATCAGGTGGAAAGAATAGAAATAAAGGTCCCGCTTCTGATGCTAACAGACATGATGAGGCTGGGCTCGAGCTAGCAGTTGAAAAATGCAGAAGAGAGACTGGGCCTGGTTTCGTAGGGGCGATGTGCGAAGAGATTATCACAGATTATAAAAAAGCGATACTCCAGCTCACGGACAATGCGAATGACGCTGACGCAGACAATTTCCGGATAGTTTATTCTGGGATAGAAGATCGTCTGGGCGTGGAAGATGATGGAGAGGGATGTGACGCAGAAGGCATGAAGACATTCTATATGATTTCAGGAAGCCCAAAACGCAGAGGGAAGCTGACAAAAAAAGGTAGGATACCTATAGGATATAAAGGGTGGGGAACTCTTGCGCTACCACGCCTATGCCGCCATTATGACCTTACTACATGGAAAAAAGGGGTTATGAGGAAGTCCAGTGAAGATTTCCCGGATGAACTGGAAGAGATTGATCAGTCAAGAGATATTGATATTGTCCCTAGCAAATGCGACAAGGAAAAGCACGGCATGAAGATTGTGATGAAGGGGCTCAGGATGAGGGGTGATGAGTTCAGCGTAAAAGATCTCGTGAAATACCTGAGGAAAAACATACGTGTGCGCCATGATTTCCATATATTTGTGAATGATGAAGAGATAAAACACCTGAATATAGAGAATGCTACAGAATATGTTTTCAAGATAGACACGGCGCATGTAGGGGTTGTCAGCGGAAGCATATACGTATCAAGGATGCCCCTCAAGCAGGAAGACAGAGGAATCACTGTCAGGGTCAATTATGGGACAATAGGTGACCAGGATCATTTTAATTTGGGCTCGTATGGTTTGGGGCTTGCTTCAAGGTTGAACGGATTTGTTGATGCAAATGGTCTTAGGGGACACACAAACTTCGAGAAGACAAGATTTGACACAAAGTCTCTTGCTTTCGTTGAGTTTGAAGAGGCCGTCACGAATGTCCTGCTCAGCATACGAAAGGATTATGATAATGAATCCAAGCTAAAAGAGAAGCAGAAGATAACCGATAATATAAGGAAGAAAATCGAAAATATAATCAGCGGCTGCAAAAGGCAGTATTCGAAACTGGGGATAATGCAGCTGAAATTCTCTGATGAGGCCAATGCAGGCAAAGTAGCCTCAATAAAGAAGGGATTAGTGCATATAAACCGGGATTTCATAAGAGTATCATCGATAAGGGACCCCTCTTTTGTCGGGCAGCTTGAGACAGCGATAACATTCGCCTTGACAGTAAAAAAAATAGAAGAAGAGTATGCGGGAAAGTCGACAAGAAAGCATATGATGGACAAGATATCGGAGTTTGAGGAGGCATTCACATCTACACACTACCGCATGTATCCTCAAAAGAAGTCGCTGACAGATATCCTCAATGAGCCAAAGAGCGAGGCCATACTCTACCTGAATGAATACAGGCTATACAGCCCGGAAGAGATCCAGGCTAAGACCCAAGTCAGTTATATGATATTGAGGAGACTTGAGGAAAACGGCATATTGAAAGAGGCAGTGGTCGAAGGCGAGACAAGGAGCGACAGAGTCTTTGCAAAAGATGTCAAAGATTCGCTAAAATTCATAGAAGGCCATTCTATCCTTTATGAGATAATAAAAGAGATGTATTCCGGCAGCGATGAGAATTCTTGCACTGGTGCAGAAAAGACCCTGAAGAGGCAGCTTGAACATGCGCAAAATAAAGGCGAGCTTCCGAATTATGTGGTTGATCTCGGCAAGCCGGGAGCGCCGTTCTATATTGTAAGAAAGGATATGGTTGAAGATTTCATCAAACGCATACAATCAGGGGAATTCAGGATAAGGAAAAGCGAGAATGCTCCTGAAACAGGCGCAGCTGGAGATTTGACAGAAGAGAAGATAAGAGAATATGATAAAAACGAGGTTTATCGTGAAGGAGAGAGCGTTTACCACCCCCAACATGGCGTTGGGAAGGTTGTGCTTAGCAGCCTTTACGAAGGTAAATGTGAGATATTATTTGGCGACCATCGCGGCAAGTTCTTGATGGGCAAAGACAAAGAAGATAAAAGCGGCCTTCATTTTAAAAGATAAAGATATTTACTGGCCCAAACCATCCCCTCATCAGAATAATACAACAAGCTCCTGAAAGGCTTCCCGTCCCCGTCAAATACCTCGAGGAAATTCCTGTTCTCTTCTATCAGTCTTGCGTATCTTTTCATGTAATCGTTGAAGTCGGATTTGCTGTACTTCTTAGCGATATCCATGAAGCAAAGCCCGAGATGGGGCCAGACTGTCGTGCCCTCATAATTATTGACTATGCTGTTCAGGAAAACAAAACTCTGGCCTGCTGTGTCTGAAGCATACCTCAGGGGGAACGGCCTGTCAAGCTTCGCCTTCTGCATATGGGCTATGCATGATCTTGCCATCTCCCTCGACGTGAAAAGCCCTGTCCAGAAAGGGAATACATTCGAGTCCCCTGTCACTGTCTCCCTCTTGTCCATATCCTCATAGAAATACCTGCCGTTCCAGAGCTCTTTCTTTATGCTGCCTTTTATGTCAAAGTCATGGAAAGGGTTGTAGAATCCCAGTTCGTCAAGGTCTTCCCTCAGCATGGCGAGCATGCAGTTGTCATAAGTCGAGGAATTCCTCTTCGACCAGTCCTTTATCGAGGAGAATTGCCTGTGTTTTTTCACCATGCCTGTCCTCGTGTCGAATACCTTGTCATGGTATCTCCTTACCTCATTGACGAACAATGTGCTGTATTCATGGAAAAGGTCGCCTGCGCCTGCTGCCTTCAATGACCTCACAATAAGGGGCAGCGAGTCTGCAGAATAGCACGGGAAATCGAACGCATAGCCTCCAGGAGAGATGGCAGTGGTTATTTTCCCTACTTTTGAGAATATCTTAAGGGCATACTCCAGGGTCTGCCTCACCTTGTCCTCATAACCGAGCCTCATCAATGCTTCTGCGCAGTATGCGAAATCCCTCACATAGAATTCTGAGAAGTGGCCGTTGCTGGCCTTGAAATAATTCCTCTTCTTGCTCCAGCAGTCAGAGACGATCTTTTTGCATATCTCCTCTGCATCGCCGCTGTACTTGAATGTGCCGTGCTTCTTCGCAAACAAGGATCTGCCTACGATCCTCATCCCTTCAGATATGTGTATGGGCCTGAGCATTTTTGTTGGGGAAAAACGGGCCTGGGGAGATTCGAACTCCCGACCCCCTGCTATCTTCTCTGAGAGTAGGAGGCAGGTGCGCTATCCAGGCTGCGCTACAGGCCCTTAAAAGGGGTTTTAGATAGGTGGTGTTTTTATGGTTTGTGGTTTTGAAATGGCATCTATCATTTTTTATTCTTTGATTGTATCTAAGGTTCGTGGTCTCCAAAAAGTTTATATGGTTTCATAAGCTACCAATTGGTAACCAAAAGATTTATATAGTAGCGATTGTTACCGATAGGTATGGTATATAAACTGGAGAATATAGAGATGATAAAGCTGAGCGAAGCTTACCAGAAAGTGTTATACTGGTTCTTCTCGTTCCCAGAGGCTGAAACAGGATTAAACGACTTATCGTCAAATCTAGAAATATCAAAGACAACTGCCAAAAAGATAATAAATATGTTTGTAGAAGAAGGATTTTTAATTAAAAAGATATACGGCAAAACATGGAGAATCACCTGCAATAAGAACCATATATATAATTTCACGAAAAAAGTGGCGTTCAATCTTGAAATGGTTTATGGTATATATGGCAAGGGGATGAGAGAGGACATATTGAAACATGCAAATAATCCCAAATCAGTGATTTTATTCGGCAGTTATAGGAAAGGTGATGATACTGAAAAGAGCGATGTGGATATTGCAGTAGAAATAGCTGGTAATGAAGAGATAAAAATAATTCAATTGGGAATAATATCCCTTTTTGGTTACAGGCAGAATATATCTGTTAATATTCATATATTCTCAAGAAATAAGATAGATATCAATCTTTTTTCGAATATTGCAAATGGTATTGTTTTAGAAGGATTTTTGGAGGTAAGACCTTAAAGATGAGATATAAAAGACCAGATAATAAAAATGCAATCAGCATAGTGGAAGCTGCAAAAAGGGATATGAAATTCACTCTTTCATTAAAGATAACAGAAGAATCCGGACCTACAATAATAAGGAATATATATGAATGTTTCAGGATGATTGGAGATGCCTTGTTGGTGGCAAAAGGAATAAAGTCTGAAGACCATATAACCCCCATAAATGAATTGATGGCAGTCAAAGTTGATACCCCCCGCCCAATCAAGATTGTAGGTAACCTAAGGGGGCTAAGGCACAACATAAATTATTATGGGTATAAACCATCTTTAATAGAAGTTGAAGAAGCCATAGCTGTTGCAGAGAGTATATTTGAACCGCTGCTGAATGCCGTAAAAAAACAGATTAAATGAGTTGTAGCTGAAATAAGATTTATATACTTTATATCCTTTCTATGAGAGATGGACAGATTCAGCCAGTTGAGGAAAGAAATAAGGGAGATATTACCCAAGTCACCCATAGAATCTGACTTAAAACATTCTGAACTCACGCATAAATGGCTTCTCAAGCTGAAGCCTGATGCTGATGAGGCCATGCAGATTGCAGCGATTACCCATGATATTGACCGGGCGATTACTAGGATAACAGAGAAAGACTGCAAGGATTTCTCAAAGATGGGTGAATTCAAGAAAGAGCATGGTATAAGGTCTGCAAAGTTCATATCCGAGATTATGAAGAAGCAAGGTTATGATAAAAAGATGATAGACAATGTCAGGCATCTTGTAGAATCCCATGAATCAGGCGGAGATGATGAACAGGATATGATTATGAGTGCAGACAGCCTGGCCTTTTTCGAGTACAACCTTCCCACTTACCTTAAACATTACAGTCGCAAAGATGCAATAAAGAAGATTGGGTTCATGTACAAGAGGCTGCCAGAGAAGGCCAGGAAACTTGTCAGGGAGATGAAGTTTAAGGATGAAGTGATTAGGAGATTAGTCAGAGAGGGGATTGATGGGGTTTAGTCTGATATTACAACCACAACAAACACCCAAATCTTTTTAATCCTGCCCATTTCTATGCCATTCATGCCATACACAATCAAGCAATCCCCCTCAGATTTCACAGTCAGGGAGATAACAATTCTCAAGCCGGCCAAAGAAGGCCCCTATTCCTATTTCCTGCTGAAAAAGACGAACATGAACACAATGGACGCATTGAAGGAGATTGCAGGTTTCCTCAGGATCCCTCTGAAAGACATGAGTTTTGCTGGCACAAAGGATAAGGTGGCCATAACAGAGCAATACATCTCGATCAGAGGCGGCCATGAGAAAAGGCTTGAGGGTTTCAGGAATGACAGGATAGAGCTGAAATTCATAGGCAGAGGCAATTCCCCCTTGAGTTTGGGGGATCTCCAGGGAAATGAGTTCGAGATCATAGTAAGGGAGGCGAAGAAAGAGCCCAAACAGCTTGACAGGTTCATCAATTATTTCGGCGAGCAGAGGTTCAGCGAGAACAATGCAGAGATCGGCAAGGATATCTTCAAAGGCAAGTTTGAGAAAGCCATAAGGCTCATCGACGACCCTGCTGTGAATGATTATCTTTCAAAGAACAGGAAGGATTATGTCGGAGCGCTGAAACAGGTCCCGAAAAAGATCCTCACATTATACACGAATTCCTACCAGTCATCCCTCTGGAACAGGGCAGTCGACGGATATCTCAGTCAGAATCCGAAGTGCAGAAAGGACGCAAAAAACATGAGTTTTCCAATACTCGGCTTCGGCACTGAATTCGATGACAGGAAAAAAGAAGAGATCTGCAAAAGGATCATGAAAGAGGAGAATATCTCGCAGAGGGACTTCATAATCAAGAACATGCCTGAGCTCAGCTCTGAAGGGAATGAGAGAGAGGTATTTGCAGAGATAAAGGGAATGAAGATAGAGAAGATAGACGATAGAACATACAGACTGAGATTTTTCCTGCCTAAAGGATGTTATGCTACTGAACTTATAAGGCAGATGTTCAGCTGATCTTTCCGAGGATGTCTTTAAGCATATTCTCGACGGGCTGATCACCGTCTATCCTTGCAAGAACGCCTTTCTTTGTGTAGAAATCAATCAATGGCTTTGTCTCCTTATGGTATATCTCGAGCCTTTTCCTTATCGCCTCTGGCTTGTCATCATCCCTCTGGTAGAGCTCGCTGCCGTCCTTGTCGCATATGCCTTTTTTCTTAGGGATGATAGTTATGCCGTAGATAGCCCCGCATTTCCTGCACTGCCATCTTGAGCTTAGCCTTTTTATCGACAGCGCATCGGGGATCTCTATGTCAAGCGCATGGTCTATCTTCGCAAAACCTTCAAGGGCTTCTGCCTGTGAACGATTCCTTGGATAACCGTCAAGAAGGAATCCTTTCCTGCAGTCAGGATTTGAAAGCCTGTCCCTGACCATTGCAGTCGTCAGCTCATCAGGAACTAACCCTCCAGATTCTATTATCGCCTTCGCCTTCATGCCCAATTCAGTCTTGTTGTTGATGTTCTCCCTGAACATGTCGCCAGTGGATATGTGGGGGATATTCAATCTCTCTTTCAGAATTTTTGCCTGCGTTCCCTTGCCCGAACCCTGGGGCCCGATCAGCACGATTTTCATTTCTTTCACTCTTCAGCCCAGATAACCCAGCTCTTCGCTGATGTTTACATCCGTCTTCCAGCTGTCCTTCATCCTCTTCACGATCTCCACCATCTTTTTCTTTATTGCGGGCCAGGATTTGAAAGTCTCTGATATGAACTTTGCATCCTGGCTTTCGTCGCAGATTATGCCTGCGATCACGGCAGAGTCATGCATGACTATGATCTCCTTGTACAGGCTGAATATGTCCCTCTTGTCAGAATCGCTGAAATCCCTGCATTCATGCAGCTCTGAGATGTTCGTATCGGGCTGGAGTATCGAGTTTAGGATCTTGACAAAGAATTCTATCCTTTCGTCCATCTTCCTCCTTATCTCCCTGAGAAGAAAATCCTTGTTCTCTGTTGAGGAAATCTCGAATTCGTTGTTTATGTCATTGAAGCTCGGCAAAGCATGCTTTTTCTTCAATGCATCATATGTTTTCTGTATTTCGCTCATTCTGCACCTTTTTATGATAAAAGCCTCCGGGGAGACTTTCAGAGGGCCATTGGACGACAAAAACCCTTTTTGAACTCCCGACCTGCTGATTTCCTTGTAAATACAAGTCAGCTGCTCTAGCCGCTGAGCTACGGAGGCAATATGCAAGAAATCAGCTGTCTTGTTTATAAATATTTTGCCTTAAAAGGCCGATAAAACCCCTCAGACATTCCCCTTATAACCATAAGGCTGGAAGAACTGGTCAGGCGTCCTCGGCATGAAATGATGCATCTCAAATGAATCTTTTATCATGGCCTGGACCTTGTATGTATCTGTTATTGTGCTGTTTTTCCTGTCCTCCCTCCTCTTCCTCCATATCCTCTTGTAGAACAGTGGCAGGACTGTCTTCAGGAACCAGTGATTCTTCCATTTATCATCGGGGTCAAGGAGAACGTAAGAGTCCATAAGGACCTCTATCTCTGCCTTCCAAACCCTCTTCTTGGCGTCATCAACCATCACTTCCATGTCCCTGCAGAACCTGAGATGGAAATCCAGATCGATATGCTGCTCATAAAATGTGGAGTTCTCTTCTATCTTCTTGGTCCTCCACCATATCCATATCGTCTTTGCCTCCCGCGGGTCAGATGACTCTTTCTCAGAATAATAAGGCTCGATATATTTGTAGTCATCGCCCTTGATGTAGCTCAGGTCCGTAAGCTTATCCCTCACATCCCTGTATATCTGCTTAAAATCGAAGACTCCGTAATATTTCACCCTCGTTTTTATGGCATCTATTCTTACAGGCATACTGTATGGGTTGTAGATTTTATTTATAAATGTTGTGCGGTTTATGGGCCCGGTAAAAAAACAGAGGCAAGGTTTATCTCGATTTATCTTTAATCTGCCTCAATAGAAAAGGTATATCTTCGCAAATATCCTGGCTGCCTTCAGCGCCGGCAGTGGTTTTGTCACTATCTTCACCTTATTCTTCCTTATCGCCTCAAAAACAGAGTCTATGTCCTGATGAGCATCCACTAGGGAATAAGTGCAGCCGAACTGCTCCAGATCATGGCAGTCTGATGTGCCAACAAGAGGTTTCTTGTATCGCCTTGCTGTCTCGACAGCCTTTGTGTTGAATGTTATCCAGCTGAGATAGAAATGGCTGAATTCTATGGCGTCGAAAAGGCCTATGTTCTTTATCAGCTTTGAATGCAGGGCTTTTGAGGTGGGGTAGAACGGATGAGGGGCTATAATAAGCAGATTCTCGCCCTTATATCTCTCAAGGTCAGCGAATGTCCTTATCCTGTCCTTGAGCTGTCTTGTCAGGTTCATGGCAAGGACCTCTTTTCCCTCGATGGACAGCTCTGCCCCCGGGATGAGGAGGATGCCTCTTTTTTTTGCATAATCTGAAAGCTCCCTGCTGTAGGTCAGTGTGTCGTGGTTCGTTATGGAAAGTACCTTGTAGCCTCTTTTGCATGCCAGATCGATGAGCTGCCTGGGCGTGTAGTCCAGCTTATGCTGCTCGTCTGTGCCTGCATGGAGATGGAAGTCTGATTTGAGCATAGGTATTTTTTTGCAGAACTATATATAAATTTAATGGAAACTTTTTTATATGAACGGGCGCTTTCAGAGATAAAATGCAAATCGGCCTGGTCGGAAAGCCCTCAGCGGGGAAGAGCACATTCTTCAAGGCAGCCACGCTTGCAGAGGTCGAGATAGCCAATTATCCATTCACGACAATAAAGCCCAACACAGGCATAGGCTATGTCAAGGTCGATTGCGCTGAGACTTTCTTCAAGGTGAAATGCAATCCGAGGACGGGCTACTGCATAAACGGCAAGAGGTTTGTAGCTGTGAACCTGATCGATGTCGCAGGCCTTGTCCCTGATGCGCACCTGGGGAAAGGGCGCGGAAACCAGTTCCTTGATGACCTCAGGCAGGCAGACGCATTGATACATGTGATTGATGTGTCCGGCAGCCTGAATGCGCACGGGGAACCCATAGACACGGGATCCTATGACCCTGCGAAAGACATCGAATTCCTTGAAGTAGAGATAGACATGTGGTATCTTGGGATAATGAAGAAGAACTGGGAGAAATTCGTCAGGACAATCCAGCAGGAGAAACAGAACATAATCAGGGCGCTTGCGGGCCAGATGTCGGGGCTTAAGGTGACTGAGGAGATGGTCAAAAGCGCAATTGAAAAGCTTAAGCTTGACATTGAGAAGATCCAGGCATGGACTGAAAGCGATCTTCTGAAGATAGCCACAGAGCTCAGGAAGATGACTAAACCCATGATCATAGCTGCTAACAAGATAGATGTGCCCGGCGCGAAGGAGAAATTCGACAGGCTGAAGAAGGAATTCCCCCATCTCATCTTCACACCTTGCTCTTCAGAATCCGAAGTCGCGCTGAAAGAGGCTGCGAAGAAAGGCCTTATCGAATATATCCCTGGCGAATGTGATTTCAGGATAAAGGATGAATCAAAATTGAGCGATGCGCAGAAGAATGCGCTGAATTTCATAAAAAAGAATATCCTCGAGAGATTTGGCTCTACAGGGATCCAGCAGGTCCTTGACAAGGCTGTCTTTGAACTGCTGAATTATATCCATATATTCCCCGGCGGCCTGAACAAGCTCGCTGACCAGCACGGGAATGTGCTGCCGGACTGCTTCCTGCTGCCTCCTGGCTCGACTGCGCTGGATTTCGCTTTTACGATCCATACTGACCTGGGGAAAGGCTTCATCAGGGCTATCGATGTGAAAAACAAGCAGACCATAGGCAAGGACCATAAGCTCAAGCCCGCGGATGTCATTGAGATTGTGTCGAGCAAATGAGGAAACAGAATGCCAAATAAAGATATTGAAATAGAGATAAAATTCCCGTTGAAAAATCCCCAGGAGACTGTCGGGTTCCTCGAAAACAATGCAAAACTTGTCTCGAGGGATGTTTTCCAGAAGGACACTTATTTTACGCCCCACCACAGGAAGTTTATAGGAAGAAAATATCCTTTTGAATGGCTCAGGCTGAGAGAGACTCCAAAGGGCTCTTCCATTAATTACAAGCATTTCTATCCTGAAGACGCGAAGAAGACTGATTACTGCGATGAATTCCAGACAAGCATAGGCGATGCTGACACTCTTAGGAAGATTCTCGCAAGCCTTAACTTCAGGGAGGTCATTGTAGTCGAGAAGAGCAGAAGCTGCTGGCTGTATAAGGACGTCGAAATTGCTATAGATGATATCAAAGGCCTTGGTCAGTTCATAGAGCTTGAGGCACAGGCGCACTACTCAGACCCGAAGAAGGGAAAGGAATATTTATATAGCATATTAAGCCAGCTTAGCGCCAAGGTTGGAGAAGAAGACACAAGAGGATATCCTTACAGGATTCTTGAAAAAAACGGGCATAAGTTTGGGTGATGATATAGATTAAGAGGTCATTTAAGGCGTGCCTATTTTATTTCCCCAAGCCTCTTGAAACTTTCAGCAATATCGATTATATATTTCCCCTCGTCCAGTTTGAACACAAGCGGATTCTTCTTGTTGAACAGGTGCACGAGATCAAGCTCGAACTTGCCCGGCTTGATTATCCTTATGGATTCAAGGTCAAGGATCACGGGCTTTTCCTCCTCCTCGTCCCTGCCCATTATCTCATAGACATCCTTCTCTATCTTCTTCTTCTCTACCTTTGAAAGGTTAGCTGCAATCTCCTTTGCCTGCTCAAGCCTCTCCTTCTTGACATAGAAGAAAAGCTTTGCTCCGCAATTGCATCCCTTAAGGATCTCCTTAGCGCCGTCATCATAGAATGTTCCGCATCTGACGCATTGGTGTGGCATTTTGACCTATTGAACTGTTTTGCAGATATTGTTTTATTATCTTCTTCTCGGTTCAGTCTTCATAAGAAGCTGTATCTTGTCGGGATCCTTCTTGATCTCCTTGACTATGCTTGCCGGGCCGATTATAGTCAGCCCAACCCTGTCCCCCAGGAGGACATTCGCGAGATTCGCCTTCAATTTCTTCATGAGGTCGCCGTCCCCTTTGCCGGGGTAGATGACTCCCAGCTCGATGCCCTTGAACTCGTCGTCAATCTCTTCCATCGTCGTCTTTATGAGCTCAGCTTCCTCCTCTTTCTTCAGCCTTCCCTCAAGCAGGACTATCTTGTTCTCCTTGGCCATCTTCAATAATTTTTTTATCCTGCCAAGAGAGCTCAGATCCTCAATCTCATTGTAAGGGACGAACTGTAGTGTTAATGCCATTTTGCTGCCTTTGCTGGTTTTCTTTTTCATTATCCTGCTAGCACGAAAAGTGCCTCATAGAGTTTGTCTATATTCTTTCCGAACTTGGCGCTTACCCCTAGGACATCATATTGCGGGAAAGCCGCCTCAATCTTCTTGACATCTGCCTTCCGCAGATCAACCTTGTTCGCCACTATCAAAACAGGTATATCCCTTGCGACAAGGTTCCCTATGATCGTGATATTAACCTGCGTGTATGGGTCTTTTGTGGCATCGAGCACGACAAGTACGACGTCCATGTCATCAAGCCATTTTATGGCGTCGATCACGCCTTTTGTGGCCTCTTTCGCCCTTTTCTTCGCGTCTTTTGTCTTCATGCCCTTCTTCACGAAGTCCTCATAGTCTATCTTCGTTGCTATGCCTGGAGTGTCGACAAGATTGAAAGAAAGCTCTTTTTTTCCTGACTTGATGTTTATCTGCTCCTTGACCTGGATTTCCCTTGTCTCATGAGGAATCGGAGAAACAGTGCCCATATCCTGGCCGAGCCAGTCCTGGCAGACCCTGTTAGCAAGCGTGGTTTTACCACCGTTCGGCGGACCATATAGCCCCAGCTTCACATGCTTTTTTTTCATGAAAAGGTCTCCTATGACCTTCGTAATGAATTTCTGCACAAAGTCTAACATTCAACCACCGCTTTTGATTAAGCTATCCGGAATATGGGGGGTTGGTTTATATAATTTTCGGTGTTTAAAAACACAGGAAACGCTTCAGAAAGATTTATAAACTTTTAAACAAAACCTGGGTGTATGGCTGGATTTGATTCTAAAAAAGATATGAGAAATGCGCTCGATGAAGATGCAATTGTAGAGGATCTTCTGAACAAGGCATGGGAAAGTTTCAAGGATATCATGAAAGATCAGGAGATTGGAAAAAATATTCTCGGCCGTCTATTCCAGCAGCAGAACAACCTGAAAGGCGCCTTGAATATGGCTGAAATTAGCATAAATAGCGGGAATATGAAAGGTGCAGAGGGCTACCTAAGGCAGGCAGAAGAGCACTTCTCAGTCCTTGAAAGATTCGAGACGATGCTCCAGGCGATCGAAGAGCAGGCAAGAACAAAGGAGAAAAAAAACATAAAGAACATATCTGCGATGAGAAGCTATACAAAAAACATCAAGAATGACATTGAAGCCCTGAGAAAAAAGATCCAAAAGATGGCTGCTTGATTCCTGCCACCAATATATTTATATATGGACTTGTTCTATAATTCATTATGATAGAAGAGGTAAAGAGAGACATCCTGAACATATTGCAGGAGACATTAGACGCATTCAAGAAAGAGGATTATGTCTCCCTCAGGGACATAAGCAACCATACCCTTCATAACGCATCGATAATCCAGGACGAATACTCAATCTCCATTGCAGTCATCATATTCTCCATCTATAAGATAGCGTCAAGGAGCGAAGGCAGGGAGAAAGATGTCTGCGCTAAGATAATCAAGGCATTGAATGAGGCGCAAGAGATACTCAAGAGCGACAATACTGCGGGCTACGGCGAAGCCGTAAAGAGGATATTCAAGGCTATATCAGACACAGACAAAAGATCGAAGTTCTATGTCGAAGAAGTGATAAACCAGGCAGAGATAAAGAAAGGCAGCAAATTGTATGAGCATGGGATATCCTTGGCCAGGGCAGCAGATCTTCTCGGGATCTCGCAGTGGGAGCTGATGAGCTATGTCGGAAAAACAGTCGTGCCTGAAGCAGAGGCAGAGATCTCTGACGTGAGAGACAGGATAAATTTCACAAAAAGCCTTTTCGGGACGTGATTCCTTGGCAGCAAGATCAATAATATTCGACACAGGCCCGATAATAAGCCTTGCATTGAACGATCTCCTCTGGATACTCGAGCCGCTGAAGAAAAATTTTGGAGGAGGCTTTTATCTGCCGGGCAGCGTGAAGAAAGAGCTTGTCGACAGGCCTATTGAGATAAAAAGATTCAAGTTCGAGGCATTGAGGGTATTGTCATATATCAATAACGGCGTTCTCCAGGTCATAGGCGACCAGAAGATGACTGAAAAGACGAGATACCTGATGGAGACTGCGAACATGATCTTCAGCGCAAAGGGCAATTTCATACAGATAGTGCATTACGGCGAGATGGAATCTTTGGCAGCAGCGATGATCATGCAGTCCTCTGCGATGGTTATTGACGAGCGCACTACAAGGATGCTCATAGAGAACCCCAAAAGGCTGAGGGATATAATGGAGCACAAGCTGCATGTAAAGCTCCAGATGGACAAGGAGATGCTGGAAAGATTCATGAAAGAGGTTAAGGGAATAAAACTGATAAGATCTACTGAGCTCGCTGTTGCCGCTTATGACCTTGGGCTGCTTGACAGGTTCATCCCGCAGATGGAGAACGCAAAGAGCCAGCTCCTTGACGGCGTGCTCTGGGGCATAAAACTGAACGGGTGCTCGATCTCAGAGAGGGAGATAGAGACTATAATCAAGGTCGAGACAAAGGGAAAAAATTAAAAAGAGATAAGCAAAGAGGTGCTGCAATGAGGTTCAGGCTTACACCGGAAGAGAGGAGGGCAAGGGTTTCTGAAGGCAGATGGGGATGGGCCAATCCCAATAGGATGACAAGGAGGGAATTCATAGGCCTCAGGAAAAGGATGTATGAGGATAAGAAGAGGAAAGAAGAAGAGGCAAAAAGCAGGAGGAAGGCGCAGAAGTCCGCCCAAATCAATGCCAAAGATACAGGGATGGCAATAAAAGGAAGGAGGGGCGGGAAGCTGAAATGGCTGATCCTGCTGGTATTGCTTGCGATCGCAATCTACATCTATCTGAGGAAGACAGGGAGGATTCCGCCCATTATTAACCACCCTTGGATAGAAAGATTTATATAAAAGAGAGGCTCTCTTTTATAAAACTGCTATGGGATGCAAAAGGTGATAATATGCTTATAATAACTCCAAACAAAGTCATAAAAGAAGGGCAAGACTTGTTGGTTGAATTAAGGGAAAAACAGATAGATGATCACGCAAAACTAATTTTTAACAAGGACATGAAGCAAAAGGTTAGCGACCATATCAAGAATATAGGGACTGCCCTCAGCCAGATACAAGGTGATATAAGGGGCATTGTGGATTCTGTACCTATAGTCTACAGTAAAAGACAAGGGGAATTATACGATCTAAGGCAAAATGAAAAAAAGCTGATAATACATAGGGATCAGATTTTAGAAGTCACGGGAAGAGTTTAGATCAATCTTAAACCGATAGCTAAATCCCATCATCTTTATTGTTTATAATATTGATTATTTATAACTTTGAGATAAAATGCCTTCTTTAGCGCATAAATCCATCACCTTATCCCTTTGGCTGATAAGGCCATGGTATTGTGTTGGTTTTCTCTCAAGAACTTCTGTGAACCTCCCATGTCTTTCCTGAGGAGATAGTTTTTTGAATTCATCTTCAGTGAGACTGTTATTTTCCTGATGCAAAACATACCATGCTGCATGAAACTCTATAAGATTAATATGAAAAAATACCTTTTCTTGTCTTGCAGCCAATGTTTTTTTCCTTGATGGGTGTTTCTGGGCATAGGCCTTATATCCCTCCACCATGTTCTGTGCGTCATTATAAAAATGTATGATCTTCGGATAAGAAAAAGCTGTGGGCTCGGTCATCGTGCCTATGCTTTGCATGTCCATCCTTGCGTCTCTTTCTTTTGACCTCACCTTCTTTTCCTCAAAATAATCCAAAACATACTCTTTTCCTTCACCTAATTGGCCTATGATTCCTTCAAGTGTTGAAATGACTGTATCGAGCATAATATCACTGGAAAAGGTATTCATTTCCAATATATAAATCTTTCCTTTTTTTAACTATTATTTAGTGGTAAAAATAAGACTAATAGGCCTTATAAAGCCTAAAACCCCATAATATTTAAATATTAAAGAGGCCTATGGTTTTTGCATAGGGGGTAAAATAAGGGGTAAATCCGCAGAAAAACCATGAAATTCGCTCATTTCGCAGACTGCCATATAGGCTCATGGAGAGACCAAAAACTGAAGGATATAAGCGTAAAAGCCTTCGTAAAGGCCATAAACGCCTGCATAGAGCAGAAAGTCGATTTCATCATAATTTCCGGGGACCTGTTCAATACTTCTGTCCCTTCAATAGACAGCCTGAAAGAGGCGGTCAAAAAGCTTAAGGAATTGAAGGATATAGGCATCCCGGTCTATGGTGTCGCAGGCTCGCATGATTTCTCTGCTGCAGGCAAGACTATGATAGATGTCCTTGAGAATGCGGGCATATTCAAAAATGTCTTCAATGGCAGGGTCCATGACAAGAAACTTGTTCTTGATTTCACGCAGGACATGAAGACAGGGGCGAAGATGACCGGCATAATAGGGAAGAAAGGCATGCTGGACAGGAAATTCTACGAGATACTTGAAAAGACGGGTCTTGAGAAAGAGAAAGGATACAAGATATTCCTGTTCCATACTGCGATAGATGAGATAAAGCCCAAAGAGCTTGAGAGGATCGATTCAGCCCCGATGGATTTCCTGCCCAAGGGATTCAATTATTATGCTGGGGGCCATGTCCATTATATCTTCGAGCAGAGATTCCCGGGCTTCGGCTGGATAGTCTACCCCGGAGCATTGTTCCCCACGAATTTCCATGATCTTGAGAAATACAGCAAAGGCGGGTTCTACATTGTTGAAGTGAACGAAGGAAAAGACGGCGCATTCACAGAGAAACTGAGATGGGAGCCCGTGCAGGTAATAAACACTTTCCATATAAAGATAGACTGCAGCAACAAGACGGCAAAGCAGGCAGAGGAAGAGATATACAGCGAGATAAAGACAAAGGAATTCGTGAACACGATCGTGACGATAAGGCTTTTCGGAAGATTGAAGCAGGGCAAGGCCTCTGACGTTGACTTCAAAGGCATATTCGAAGTGCTCAATGACAAATCCGCTTATTATGTCATGAAAAGCACGAGCATGCTTGAGTCTGACGAATTCAAGGAAGGCGACATGCAGGTAGGATCAGATTCTGTGGACGATTCAGAGAGGAAGATAGTGAAGCAGCATCTCGGCCGGATAAAAGTTGATGGCCTGGATCCAAGATCAGAGGAAGAGCTCATGCACAGACTGCTGCAGGCCCTGAGCATAGAGAAAGCTGAAGGCGAGAAGAACGCTGATTTCGAGAAAAGGGTCGTGGATGAAGTGGGGAAGATTTTGGATGTATAGTTTTGGCTGTGCTTTTTGATTCTTAAACATTTGATGTTTTTTCTCATCACTTTTTGTATTTACCTCATTTCATTCGCCTCCACCTCACAACTCACTGATATGGCTCATGGCGACTTCTTTTATTTGTCCAATGCACAAAAATCTCGCACAATGATCCCCTACTAGCTCTGGGCAGGAAGGGGACGAGAGCAGTGGTTTCGTCCATTGACACCGACAGCTAGGACCATTTCGCTGCGCTCAATGGTCCGAACTGAATGAATTATTCGGACCACTCCGAACGAAGTGAGGATGTGGTCCTTGCTGTTGCGTATCAAATGCGCGTAACCATTTGGGGCTGGAAACCTTGGTTTCCCCGCAAATTATGATGATTATCCCCACAATCAGAAAAATAGACAAAAAGATATTTGGATATAAATTCGAAACGACATCTGTTTCTATCAAAAATATTATCACGCAACTAACCTATTTTATCATCTTCTTAATTATCTCATTCAATTCCTTCGGAGAGGCCTGCCCTTTCGTGCGTCTCATGACCTGACCGATAAGGAAGTTCAATGATTTCTCATTGCCTGCCTTGACGTCCTCTACTGCCTTCGGATTCTCCCTGATGACATCCCTGCATACCTTCTCAAGCTCAGAAGAATCCGAAACAACCTTCAGACCCTGCTCTTTCGCATAGGCCCTAGGAGAGAAAGCCTCATTCATGAATCTCTCCATTATCTTCTTTGCCACATTGTCTGTTATCTCCCTCTTCTCGACCATCTCGAGCAGCTCGATTATGTGGCTGGATTTCACAGGAATATCGTCAAATGTCTTCTCATTATAATTCATCACCCTTACAAGCTCTATCCTCATCCATCTCGCCGCCAACTGCGGATTCACCTTCTTTGCGACTTCCTCGAACATCTCTGCCAATGGCCTTTCTGCAGCAATGACCTCGGCATCGATCCTGTCTATCTTATATTTGCTTATGAATTTCTGGATCTTGTCCTGGGCCAGTTCGGGCATCTCTTTCTTCACTTCCCCGACCCATTTTTCAGTTATCTCTGTGACAACAAGGTCCGGATCTAGGATATACCCATAATCTTCCTCTGTCTCCTTTGTCCTCAGCCTTATCGTTATGCCCTTGTCAGAATCCCACGCCCTTGTCTCAAGGATCAGTCTCTTCCCTTCCTTGAAATCCCTTTTCTGCCTTTCCACTTCATATCTCAACGCCCTCTCGATCTCCTTGAACCCTGTTATGTTCTTGACTTCTGATCTCACATAGCCGGATTCTTTTATGCTCACATTCGCATCTGCCTTTATTATGCAGTTGTTCTGGTCGAAGATCCCTATGTAGTTCAGGACTGTGATGAGTTTTTTCATGAAGTCGCGGGCTTCATCAGGGCCTGTCATGTCGGGCTTTGTGACCACTTCGCACAGCGGCCTTCCCGACCTGTTGTAATCTACAAGGACGAACGGGCTTGTCTCCATTGAACCAAGATGCACAAGCGAAGCAGGATCTTCCTCCATGTGCACCCTGACGATGCCTATCTCCTTGCCATTTGCAATAGAAAGCTTCCCTCCTGTGCCCAAAGGTATCTCATACTGCGTTATCTGGTAGTTCTTTGCCATGTCGGGATAGAAGTAATTCTTCCTTGAGAAGATGAGCTTTGGATTCAGCCTGCAGTTCAGGGCCAGGCAAAGCCTTATTGCGAATTCAACAGCCTGCTTGTTCAGGACTGGCTTTGAGCCCGGATGGCCTAAGCAGACCTGGCATGTATGCTTATTGGGTTCTTCTGTGTTCTCAGTGGAACAGCTGCAGAACAGCTTTGAGTTTGTGTCGAGCTCTACATGGATCTCAAGTCCGATTATGATGTCTGAGGTGAATTTTTGCGTCATTTTAATCTTTCTTTATGTCCCCCCTTATAGGTTTTATCAGTCCAATCAAATCCTTCGGTGAAAGCTCCAGTCCGCTTCTTGTATCACCTGAGCTTATGCTAATCCTCTCTTTTTTAATCACTTCATCATCAAATACCACTTTTACATCGGCATCGAACACAAAAGGAGGCACAGCGCCCATTGTATAGCCCAAAACCTCTTTAATCTGTTCTTTTGTTGCAAAACTGAGCCTTTTTGTTCCTGCCGATTCTGCTGCTTTTCTCGGATCTAATTTTTTATCAGCTAGCAACGCAGCCAAAACATATTTGTTATCCTTGTCGATAAGCAGGATGCACTTGACCATCTCCTCAAGCACAACGCCCCTGATTTTGGCTGCCTCCTCGCAGGTAAAAACCTCTTTATCATGAGACAAGAGCCTGTATTTTATTCCTTTTGAGTCCAGGAGTTCTGTTACTCGGGTTTTGAATGTTGTTGGCATTTTTGTTCCCCTAGCTTCTTAAATGGCCATAACCAATATGGCTCCTCATAGCTTTTTCTCTTTCTAGATAATTCCATACAATAAAACCTATTATTACACATCCAAAAAACAATAATAAAATTGAAAGTACTTTATTTTGATTATATAAATAACAGCCCGCTCCAATTGGTGCTACGCCAAAGATTATCTCTTTTATTAATTCTTTGTCAATCATTTAAACTCCCCTCAACCTTCTTCCCGATATTCAGCATTTTCCCTTCCTCAAAATGGTCTGCTATGAACATGATCCCTATAGGCATCTTCTCTTTCTTGGAAAATCCTGCATTTATGCTCATGTGCGGAAGCCCTGCAAGATTGGGGCCTGCAGTCATTATGTCTGCCATGTAGTTCTGCAATGGGGTTAATTTCTGTATCTCAGAGAACTTAGGCGCTATGAAAGGCATAGTTGGGCTCACCAAGATGTCATATTTCCTGAAAAGATTCTTGTATTCCTCGATGATCCTTGTCCTCACCTTCATGGCCTGCATGTAATAGGCATCCCTGAAACCAGACATCCTGGCGAATGTCCCCAGCATGATCCTTCTCTTGGCTTCCTTGCCGAAGTGCATGCCCCTGACTTTTGTGAAATACTCATTGAAATTACCATCCAGTTTCTCATGCTTGCCGTATCTCATCCCGCAGTATTTCGCAAGATTAGTGGAAGCTTCGCTCATCGAGATGAGATAATAAGTGGCGATGCCGTATTTTGCTGTCAATGGCAGTTTCACCTTGTCATACTTTATCCCTGCCTTGTCAAGGGCTGAGATGACGGCCTGCTTGACCTCTTCATCAGTCCCTTTCCCGAAATTCTCCTCGATTATCGCGACCTTGAGCTTTGAATCCTTCTTCATCCCGGACATGAAATCCTTCTTTCCGACAGAAGTCGAATCCTTTTCGTCAAATCCTGAGATCACGTCCAGCAATAATGCAGCATCATCGACATTCTTTGCCATCGGGCCTATCTTGTCAAGGCTGTTCGCATAATCCATGAGCCCGTATCTCGAGACAAGGCCGTATGTAGGACATAATCCAACGATGCCGCAGAATGAAGCAGGGCATACTATCGAGCCGCCGGTGCTCTCGCCCAATGCGATGTGCCTCTTTGAGAATTTCCGGGTGAACCCGCCGGCTCCGCCAGAGCTCCCTCCGCAGGCCCTCTCTGTATCGTAGGGATTCAATGGGATCTTGCAGTCAACACCTACATTCACTGAAAAAGAGCCGAAACCGAACTCGTCCTGGGAAGTCTTTCCTATTATTATCGCCCCTTCATCAATGCATCTCTGCACTGCAGTCGCATTGAACACGGGCTTATACCCCTTCAGTATCCTTGATCCTGCTGTGGATTCCACATCTTTTACTACAAGGCAGTCTTTTACAGAGACAAATATTCCTGAGAGCCTCCCTTTGTTCGGGTTCTTAGAAATGGCTCTTGCCTGCCCTAATGCAAGATTCTCAGAGATCACATTAAGATAGTTGTATTCCTCATTTATCTCCTTGGCCTCCTGAAGGGCTTCTTCTGTGCTTTCTACTATGTCAATCTCTTTCCTGCTGGATTTTTTTGACTGTTCTTCTTGGCGCATCTTATCTTTTCTGCAGTTTTTTGCTTTTTATGAATGCCCTGAGCTCATCAGGGTAGTTGTTGATTATCATGCTTTCATCAAGCCCGAGCCTGTCCCAGTATTTTTTAAGTAGGGAGTCATCGCCGATCTCATGCAAAAAGTGGGCATCTGAATTGACTATTATCTTTTTCTTGTTCTTCTTTGCTATATCGACCATCTTCTTGAGGTCTTCAAACCTGATCTTTTCGTCGCCGTCTTCAAGCATTGCAAGGTTCGCAAGGTTCATCTCGAGAAGGATATTGTTGTCGCAGGCCGCCTGGTAAACTTTTTCCACATCATACTTATAGAAGAGCGTTGCAGGATGCACAAAAATGTGGATTGGGTGTTTCCTGAAGCATTTTATCACTGCTTCTGTATTCCTTTTCTCCCCTAAGTCCTTGTAAGGCGTCCCGAGATGCAGGCCCAAAAGCAGGAGGTCTATCTTTTTGACAATCTTCTCGTCGAGGTCTATGCTGCCTTCGCCATCTATTATATTGGCCTCGCAGCCCCACAATACCTCCATGCCATCATGATCCTTAGGGGACCTGCCGAACATCATGAAATGGATGTGGGTTGATGCGCCCAGCATGCTAGGCCCATGGTCAGTTATCGCTATCATCTCCATGCCTTTCGACTTTGCGTCCCTCATTATGTCGTAGATTGTCCCGTAAGCATGGCCGCTATGTATGGAATGTATGTGAAGGTCTATCTTTAACATTGTCTACACCGCCCTAGGCCCCTTGAAATAGCCGTCTTTCTTATGCTCAGTGTTCGCAAGGGCATCTTCCTGGCTCAGCGATGGCTCTGTCCTGTCTTCACGCAAAACATTCTTCAGCTCAACGGGCTGCATGCTGGCTTCGATGCCTTTCGTATCGACTTCGTCTATCTGAGAGAATGCGTCAAGTATGTCCTTGAACTGCTTTACAAATTCTTCTGCTTCCTTGTCAGTTAGCTCGAGCCTTGCGTTCTCTGCCACTTTTAGGATTAGCTCCCTATCAACTTTGACCCCTTTCATAGGGCTTTAGAAATATAGTTGTTTTATATAGTTTATGGTCTTAATAAATGCTATTGGGCGCGTTTTATCATCTTAACAAAGCCATGATTGGCATTCACTTCGACCAGATCATTATCCTTAAGGGCTTTTGTCGCTATCGCTGTCCCGACAATGCAGGGCTTCTTCATCTCTCTTGAGACAATCGCCGCATGGCACAGAAGGCCGCCTTCATCTGTGACTATTGCAGATGCCCTTGACATCAAAGGCACGAAATCAAGGTTAGTCATGGATGTGACAAGTATATCGCCCTGGCCAAGTTTTGAAGCATCTTTCTGCGTGTTGAATATCACTTTCACCCTGCCGGTGATCTTGCCGGGGCTTGCGGCCAGGCCTTTGAATTCGTCTATCTCTATCTTGGGGTTTATGGATTCAATCAGGCCGGAAACAATGACTGGGTCGAAGATGTATTCCATCTTCCCGTTGATCAGTGCTGCGCAGGAATATTCTTTCCTTTTCTCGATCGCCCCCCTGCTTACTGCCGGTTTTCCTTTCTTCAATGTCTCCCTTATCTCATCCCTATTCATATATATTAGGGATGTCAGGTCTGTTTTTGCGCACGCTGCAATCTCGGCATATAATCTGCTTATGCTATAATATCCCTCTCTCCTTATATCATTCCTGCGGTCCCTGTAATAAGATATTTTATGGCAGGACTCTGCGAGGATGGACAGCTTGCGGTCCTTCTTGAAGAGCCTTGAAAGCTTTGAATATTCCTTCCTATTCGCTTCAAACCGGGCATTTATCCTTGCAATCTCCTTTTTAGGCTCAAAAACCCTGTCAGAAAGCATCTTTTTTATCTCGCTGCGGAAATAATCCCTTGACAAGGGGCTCTCATCGAGATTATAGACATTGAAATAACCGTACTTCTTTTCCATCCTCTCCATCTCTTTGCCTATCTGGGCGCCGCTTATCCTCTTGTTCTTGATTTTATCGGCGATTTTCAGCACGTCTATCGTCTGGAGGAAAACAGCAGATTTCTTCTCAGGCGAAAGTATTATGTTAAGGTAATCCTGCAGCCTGTCCTCCTGTCGTTTCTCTTTCAGGAATATCTTCAGCTTCTCCTCGAGCTTTTTTGAGATGAAATCATCCAGTATGAATACGACCCAGGCAAAATTCGTGAAATTGTCCTCTTCTTCAATGAACTTGTCATACAGGATGAGAAGATCCTCCTTTCTCGTCCTTTTCAGCGGAAGTTTTGGTATTTTTTTGCAGAAAGCGAGGAATCTACTGAAGATTATGTTGGCCTTTTTCTCATAAAATTCAGTGAAGGATGACCTGTAAATCCCCTTCAGTAGGTCGTTCAGGCATACATCGAGCTGTTTCTTTTCAAGATAGCCGTGGCAGACATCATTTTCGATAAGGAACAGGTGTTCAGGGAATCTCATCTTGAAGAATTTCGGGAAGCGCAATGTGCATAATGCCCAGTGCTCTGCAAGCCTCAATGAAACCCTCCTTGAGCCCCATTTCTTCCATTCTGTGCCCTTTATCCTTCCGGTTATTTCGCCACCCATGAAGGATATGAAACAGGCCATGTTTTTAAATATATCCTAAACCGTGCGCCATCCCTCAATAAAAACAGCAGTTCATACATGATCCATGCAGAGATATGATTTATACAGAGATCAATATTATCCCGAGAAGTATCAAAAATATTGCTATCTTCTGGTTCAGCTCTATCCTTTCCTTAAGGAAGATATATGAGGCTATCGCTGTGATGAGGAGCGAGCTGTTCGCAAGAGGGTATATCAGTGAGACTGCAGATTTCTCAACTGCAAGATTGAAGAACAGGGAGCCTGCTGCGGTAGTAAGGCCTCCAAAGAAAACATAAATGCCGACACCATTAAACCCTTCGATGGACCTGCTTTTCATGGACTTGAATATGAAAGCAAGCGATATAATAAGGAATATGCCTGTCTCAAGATAGACTGCAGAAAGCAAAGGCCCTATCTCCAATATGATGGGTTTTATCAGGAAAAAATAGATGCCCCACCCAACCATGGTTATGAAAGCGAATTTTGCTCCTGGAATCGTTGTTCTCGAGAATTTCAGTCTCTTCAATTCCGAGTATCTGAAAGAGATCAGCAACACTCCTGCTATGAGCAGCATGACTGCGGCGATCTGCGGGGTCGCCAGCACTTCCTTATACAGGAGATAGGATAAAAACACCGTGATTATGGATGCTGAGTTGGCTATGGGCGTAACCAATGAGACCTTGCCTATCTCCATCGCCTTGAAATAGAAGTATATGGGTATTGCGCCTGCAATGACGGCGATGGTTATCCTTATCATGGTTCCCTGCGAAGGAATATACATCTTAGTGTAGAACAAAGAGAATATGATGAGGGGCAGGACAACAAATACCTGCTCATAAAAAAGAGCATAGCAGGGCCCGATCCTCTTTATCGCGGGATTTATTATCACTTTGGATATTCCCCAGAAGAACATTACGAGCAGTCCGAAGATTATCCCGGTTGTCAATGCCATAAGAAAGCATATTCAGCTTATGTATTTAAGTATTTCCCTCAAATCCTTCTTTTTGATTATGACGTCAGCAGCCTTGTCCAGCTCTTCAGAATGGCTGTTGAAGGATATGCCCATGCCCGCAAGCTTAACTGCATGAACATCGTTAAAGCCGTCGCCGACAAAAATGCAGTCCTTAAGGCCTATTTTCTCTCTTTCGGCCATCTTCTTAAGGCCATCTGCCTTTTTTTCCATTCCATATTCTGTGGAGTCCCATCCTGAAATCCTTCCGTCATTGCCGAAGAAGATCCTGTTTATCATCACTTCGTCAAAAAGCTCCTTGTAGTCCGGAATGAGGGCTTCGAGGGCTATGTCAAGGCTGTCAGAGATCATCCCTATCTTGAACCCCCGTTTCTTGAGCGTTTTGATGGTCTCGATTGTACCTTTCATCAGCCTGAGTTTTTTCATAGACCTAAGAAAATCATCCTTCACTGCCTTCTTCTCTTTCCAGAGGGCAATATCATGCTCGACCCATTCATCATATGTTATGAGGTTCTTGAGATACTTTTCATTTCCCTGTTTCTTCCTCATGATATCGCAGCCGAAATCATTGCAGGCATAGGCCCAGAAACTCTCTATGTCATCGATTATTGTGCCGTCGAGATCGAAGACGATTAGTTTTGTCATTTTAGAGCCATTTTAGAAAATGCTTGGGCATAAACATCTCATTTATGCTCTTTCTTTGGGATATCAGATTTTATATTCAATTCCTTCAATTGCTCAGGCGGGACATCCGAAGGGCATCCATCCATCGGGCCTTCTGCAGCCTTGTTCTTCGGGAATGCTATCACTTCCCTTATGTCATTGCCAGGCACTTTCGCCATTATCGCTATGAGCCTGTCGAATCCGAAAGCAAGGCCTCCGTGAGGAGGGGCGCCGTACCTGAAAGCATCCAATAGGAATCCGAATTTCCTCTCTGCTTCCTCTTTTGTTATCCCTAAGACCCTGAACATCTTCTCCTGCAATTCCCTCTTGTGTATCCTTATGGAACCGCCGCCTATCTCTACGCCGTTCAATGTGAGATCGTATGCCTTTGCCCTGACTTTTACAGGCTCCTTGTCGAGCAGGCCGATATCCTCATCTTTAGGGGACGTGAAAGGGTGATGCACGGCGACATGCCTCTGCAGGTCCTCATCGAACTCTACAAGCGGGAAATCGACGATCCATATGAACCTGAACTCGTCCTTGTTTATCAGGTTAAGCTTCTCGGCCAGTTTCAGCCTGAGGTTCCCGAGAGCATCATTGACGGTGAAATGCTTGTGGTCAGCGACAAACAGCAGCAGGTCGCCTTTCTTAGCATCCATCTTCTTCATGAGGTCCGCCTGCACTTTCTCAGGGAAGAATTTTGTTATGGAGCTTTCAAGCTTGCCCTGTTCATTAACCTTCGCCCATGCAAGGCCTTTTGCCTTGTAGATTGCGACGAATTCTGTGAGCTCCTCGATGTCTTTCCTTGAAAATGATGCGCAGCCTTTTGCATTTATGCATTTCACCTGGCCGCCTGACTGCAATGCTTTTGTGAAGACCTCGAAATTTGAATTCTTGGCTATATCCGCCACATTGACAAGCTCTAATCCGAACCTGATGTCAGGCTTGTCAGAGCCGTACTTGTCCATCGCCTCTGCATAGCTCATTCTTGGGAAAGGAAGCTTGACATTGGTCCCGATGGCACTGAAGCATTCCTTTATCAGGCCTTCCATCATGTCCTGGATATCCTTCTCCTCTATGAAGCTCATCTCAACATCTATCTGCGTGAATTCAGGCTGCCTGTCTGCCCTGAGATCCTCATCCCTCAGGCATTTTGCCATCTGGAAATACCTGTCCATGCCTGCAACCATCAGAAGCTGCTTGTAAAGCTGGGGTGACTGCGGCAGCGCATAGAATTTTCCAGGATGTACACGGCTCGGCACAAGATAATCCCTTGCGCCCTCTGGTGTCGCTTTCATCAGCAAAGGGGTCTCGACCTCGACAAAATTGTGGGATGAGAGGTAATTCCTTACGATCTGTGAGACTTTATGCCTCAGCACAAGCCTCTGCTGCATCGTTGGCCTCCTGAGATCAAGGAACCTGTATTTCATCCTGACCTCCTCATTGGCGATCTTATTATCATCGATCTCGATCGGTGGAGTCTCTGCCTTGTTCAGTATCACAAGCTGCTGCGAGATATATACTTCAATCTCGCCTGTCTTCATCTTCGGGTTTGCCATGCCCTGAGGCCTTAACCTCACCTTGCCCGTCACTTGTATGCAGTCTTCCCTCCTCAGGTGCTCAGCGCCTTCAAATCCTTTTGATTTGGGGTCAAGAACAATCTGTGTGATGCCATACCTGTCCCTGAGGTCTATGAATATCAAGCCGCCATGGTCCCTTCTCACATCGACCCATCCCTGCAGGGTTACCTCTTTCTTGTCTTCCTTCTTCCCGAGCTCTCCGCATGTATGGGTGCGTTTCATGGCATAACGGGATTATAGGCCATATATAAAGATTTTGGGGGATTTTAGGGTATTTCGAGCAGGCAAGGTTATCCTTAATCTTTCCCTCACTTCCTCAGAAAAAGCCTGAAATACACAAGCGCAGCCAATGATACCAGCGCCGCAAACCCGAATGTGTATCCCTGCCCGACCGTCCAGAGATAGCCTGCAATGAGGGATGCAGGAAGATATATCAGTCCGGTCAGGAAACTGTAAAGCCCCAATGCTGTCGCCCGTTTCTTCTGCTCAATGTCGGAAATATATGCCTTTCCCTGGCCTTCATCTATGCTGTAGAATATCCCGAACAGTATGAACATCACGATCACATGGAGCTTGGTCTTCGCAAAGACAAAACCAAGGGCCATGATGAAATATACCATATACCCTGAACTGATTATCGCTGACCTTCCGATCCTGTCGCCTATCTTCCCTATCGGCACAGAGGCAAGAACAAAAGCGACGTTGAACAGTGCGTAAAGCAGGACAACCTCATCGATGGCGAATCCGACAGAATATGCCTTCAGCAGCAGGAACCCGAAGCTGAAATAGGCCAGAGAGAATATCGCCGAACTGAAGAGATAGTGCCTGAAATCAGGGCTTAGGTCTTTGTATGCCATGAAGATATTCTCTTTTTTCTGGGGTTTGGAAGGCTTGTCTTTCAGCATGATCACTAATATTACGGCAAGCACTGCAGGAACCAAGGCAATCAAGAACAGCAGTCCGAAGGCGTTTCTTGCCTCGCCATATGCCCTGAAGATCCCGTAAGCGATGAACGGCCCTATTATCGCCCCTGCCTTGTCCAATGCCTTATGGACGCCAAAATAATATCCTTTGTTGTTCTTATCGGAAAGGGAGGCGATCCAGGCGTCCCTTGGCGGCCCCCTGAATGATTTCCCGATCCTCTCGATGACCCTGAATGCAGAAGCTGAACTCACTGAATTTGCGAACATAAGAATGGCCTTGGCCAGTGTGGAAAACACATATCCAATTGCCGCAAATCTTTTTCTCTTGCCTGTCCTGTCTGAGATGAACCCTGAAACATAGTCGAGCGAAGATGCGGAAAAATCAGCAAGCCCTTCCACAAGACCGAGCAAGGCTGCTGAGGCCCCAAGAATGACCGTAAAGAACACAGAGAACACAGAGAATATCATCTCAGAGCTTACATCCGTCAGAAAACTCACTATGCCCAGAAGAAATATGTTCTTATGCAGGCCAAGGACCTTCTTTTGAATCTTTTTTTGCATAGCAGGATGATTATCCGGCAGGTTTATAATTTTTTTGGTTGCTCGTCTGACACAAGAACTATTTCTTCGTTACCTTCGCTTCCTTAAGGACCATCTTAGATACCATGAAGACGACGAATGCAAGTATGATGAAGTTTATCAAAGCAGCAAGGAAAGCGCCCCAGCCTATCACGAACGGGCCGAGCTTCAGTGTGGCTGTCTGCCATTCTGCGCCCGGAACGAACGGAGTGACCAAGGGCATGACTACATTGTTGACAAGGCTCTTGACAAGGTCTGTTGCAGCTGCGCCCATGATGAAAGCGACTGCAAGACCGACTACCTTGTATTCTTTCAGGAATTCCTTGAACTCGGCCAATATCCTAACATGAGGTATATTTTTCAGGTTTACGTTAGGCATTTTTATGCTCTGGAGCTGCTTCATATTCACTATGTCAAGCTTGCTCGGTGTTTTTATCTTTATTGCCATATCCTCTCATTAAAGATTTAGGTTTATAAATCTTGTTAATCAAAAACCTAGGCATAAATGCAGAGGCATGCTCAGTTAATAATCATATCAGCATCTGAAAACATCCCCGAAAGCTCTGAAAAGAATTTTTCATCGTCCTTTATTTCCATGGCCTTCAGTTCCATCCTGCATATGCCTGACCTGTCCTTGTTGAGTATGTTATCGACAATCATCTTTGCCTCAAGCCCTATCTTTTTTGATTCCAGCAGCTCTTTTGCAGGTATCGAGCAAAGGTCTGTGTGAACATATGAGATACATCCCATATGCACAATCAGCCTCGCTGCAGCCAATCCCACTACCTTATCATGCAATATGCATTCTTTTTCATTGCACTGGCCCTCATTCTCCCTGACGCATTCGACCAAAGGCCTTATCCCTTCTTTGTCAGATGAAAATATTATCTTGTTCCTTCTTATCAATGCAAGAGAATACCTGCTGAAGTCGGGCTTTGGATTGCCAATGCTCATTTTAGAATTCTTGCGATGGGCTTTGCTGTGTAATGCGCAGCAACTGCCCACACCATGTTTGAGGTCGCCAATGCTATGACTAATGATGTTATGAAAGCGACAGGCAGATGCATAATGTAATAATCAGTTACCAAAAGCCACGGAAGCTGCATCATGTATGCAAGGACCACTGCAAGCACTGTGTTCAGCCCGTATCTTGCAAACAATCCTGCAAAAAACCCAAGAATCATGTTCCCTGCGACAATGTATGGGTTTGACATCGCATAAGCAGAATAGGCTGAGCCTGCAAGGCCTGAGAGCATCCCCCCCATCGGTCCGTAGACCAACGCCGCTATGAAGATCGCAATCTGGAAGAAGTGTATCTTGAAGCCGTATATTGTCCCCATATTCATCATGCCGAGAAGATTAGGGAGCATCACCAGGAAGAGCAGCATGGCTATCGATCTGTAGTTCCACTCAACCCCGAATGAAAATTTTTCAAAATATTTCCAATTGTATTCCATAAGATTTAGTTTATCTCTTTTATTTAAATAGTTTTCGGCGAAAAAACGTGGAAAATCCTGAAAAGATAGGAAAATAGAAAAAAAGCAAGAAAAGAATTCAGCCCATTATCTCGACATTCACTTTCGCAAGGCTCCTGAATTTCTCTGCATCCTCTTTTGTCCCGATAATCCCGCCATAATGCATCGGTATTGCGACCTTCGGCCTGAAATCATTGACTGCCATTGCAGCTTCTGATGGCGACATCACGTATGTCCCTGACACCGGCACCATCGCGATGTCTATGTTCTTCAGGTTCTTCATCTCAGGGATGTAGTCGGTATCGCCCGCATGATAGATCCTTTTGCCGTTGATAGTGATTATATAACCAACCCACTCGTTCTCTTTCGGATGGAATTTCTTGTTCAGGTTGTATGCAGGGACTGTCTCTATGAGTGTGCCTTTGATATTCAGCCTGTTCCCGGGCTTCACAAGAGTCACATTCGCAATCTCCATCCCCGAAAGCTTGCTCTGGCAATCCGGCACAGTAACAATTATAGTCTCAGGTTTTATGATCTTCTTTATGTCCTCTATGGAGCAGTGGTCGGAATGCTCATGCGTTATGAGGATTATATCTGCCTTTTCGCTGCCGCTTATCTTGAATGGGTCTATGTATATTGTCTTGTCATTCTTGAGAAGGAAGCCGGACTGGCCGAACCACTCCATATTGACTCCTTCGATGTTTTTTTGTGCCATATCATTCACCTCTGCTGATTGTGTTTGCTGGTATTGGGGTTGTTGATCATCTGATGTTGCTTGTTGTCTTTCAGTATCCTGTGTTTTTGCGCATCCAAATAAAAAGATTGCTATTGCGATGATGGAGAGCATGAAAAGAAGATTTTTTCTTCCTGCCATTTTAAATCATGAATATCCCTTCTTTTATAATAATCTTTCCATCAGCATAGATTGTTGGTTTCTTGAATACACCATCGAGATGGCATTTCGCATATATGTTCCCGCCAAGGCCTTTGCTGCTTCCAAGTGCGATATGGGCAGTGCCCATCACTTTCTCGTCCTCAAGCACATTCTTGCATATCTTTGCCCTGTCATTTGTGCCTATGCCGAGCTCTGCGATGTTAAATGCCTCTTTTCCGCAGCTTCTCAGTAGTTTCCTGAGGTTATCGGCTGCTTTCCCCCCTTCTATCTTCATAGCATAGCCATTTTTGACTGTCACTTTTATAGGCCTGTCGAGTTTTCCTACGCCGTCTATCGACGCATCTATCATGAAAACCCCTTCAGCGCTCCTGTAGACCGGCACAAAGGCCGCTTCGCCTGCAGGAAGATTGTTGAGATCGCCTTTTTTGTGGATGATGCCTTCTTTGTTGCCGAATTCCATCACTCCCCTGCCCATTGTGATATCAGTCCCTATCCTTGCCGTGACCCTTAACTTCTTTGCCTTCCTGAGCACAGCTTTTAGCCTGTCTGTCAGGCCGGATATCTTCTTATAATCAGCTGACATGCCTCTTCTGAATATCGCTTCAGTTATGCCCGGCATTGTTGCAACCCTTGCTTTCCTTCCTGTTTTCCTTGCAATCCTCACTGCATTGGTGTGGGTCAGGGATTTCTGAGTCACGCAGATTATGACATCATATTTTTTCATCAATTCTGCAGCTGCTTTTGGCGGTTCTTCGCCATTGACCCTTCCTTCTGGGATCCAAATCAGGAGAACATTCCTGCAGAGCTTTATGCCCTGCTTGAAGAGCTCGTTCGCTATCCTTGTCTTTGTCCTGTCTGCGACTATGAGGAGGTTCTCGTGCTTCTTCAGCGCTAAGCACTGTCTGAGCGTTGTTATTGCGGATTTTTTTAGGGTTGGCATTTTTATTTTTGGCTGTTTTTTATCTGATTTTTTTTATTTTCCTAACGGTTCCTTTGTTGGCGTCGACTTCAATCATTTCACCATCTTTTATCAATGTTGTTGCGAAATGCGTGCCAACTATGCATGGGATATCAAATTCCCTTGAGATTATCGCTGCATGAGACAGCATGCCACCCTCATCAGTCACTATTGCAGAAGCCCTGCCAGCAATATCCATAATGCTTGGCTGGGTCATTTGTGTTATGAGTATCTCGCCTTTTTTGAATGACGCCCTAAGCCCCCTTGTCTGCTCGACATTATTTGATTCTAGAATTCTTGCTATGCCGACAACATTGCCCGGGTTTGCCGTATCGCCTTTTATCTCGCTGGTTTCCTTTACTTCATATAGGTCTTTCAACTCTTTTTTTGCGAGTTTTTCTGCCTCATCCCCGGATTCATATATTTCTTTCCCGTCTTTCAGGAGTCCGACAAAACATAGTTTTCTGTTCTGCTTCTCTTGTTCCGATAATAATCTGCCATCAAGCAACATTTTTATTTCTTCAATAAGATAATATTTTGATATGCTTTGTACAGATTCCCCTGTTCTTTTAGAGATCTCATTTATTAAAGGCATAAGATAAAAGTCGGTACCCGCCCAGCATGATTTTATCTGCATTCGCGACAATGCCAGTTTTTGGACAATATCAACAACCGGTTTAAGATGGGGCTTATTCTTAAGAATCTGTTTCTGCTTTTTTTTCAATTCTTCCTTTTCTTTTCTCACATCCCTCCATAGGAGGTTCTTCCTGTCATATTCAAATCTATGCCTGAGGGTGTCGATGACATCCTTATAGGTCAAGTGAAAGGCTACAACCCAGGGGTATTTTCTGGCGTGATTCAGCAGTTTTTTCCCGGAATAATGGCACTTGACAAGATTCTGCCACGATATGATCTCCCTGTTTGCGCTGTCAAGCTCTGGAGAGAGCATCAATAATGATGTGTCCTTGTCTCCAAAAATCTTTTTTAGTTTCTCATCCAGGTAATGGGTTGAGGTTGTTTGTGTTGCCCTGAAATATCCTATGATCAGCGACCAGTTGTCAATGGCTTTTGTCAGATGTTTCATAAGGTCTTTATCCGATAATCTTGAGTAGTCGGTTTTCCACATGACATCAAAGAATTTCCAATGCTTTGCGTAATCCGTGTTCATTCTTTTAAAAAGTTTTTCGGCGAATTTTTTGTCAAAAAACTTCCTGCTGAGCTCCTTATCATGAATCGCGCTCTTTTTGGAATGAAAGCAGTATATCCTGTTGTTTCTTGACACAAGCACCATCTTTTCTATGCGGTTCCAGGGGATATCCTTGTGCCTTAATGCAGAAACAATGTTTGCCTGGAGGGTCAGATTAGATTGGGAATTGCCCCATAAGAAGATGTAATCGCTCATTTTATTTTCCTCACGATGCCCTTGTCAGCATCAACCTCGACAAGGTCGCCGTCCTTAAAAATCTTCGTCGCTATCTTAGTGCCTATGACGCACGGCTTGTTCATCTCTCTTGAAACGATTGAGGCATGGCAGGTTATGCCTCCTTCGTTTGTGACAAAGGCTGCTACTTTCTCCATCACTGGGATGAAATCAACAGAGGTCATGGTTGTGATTAGGATATCTCCTGCTTCCAGCTTTCCAAAATCATTCGTATTGAGGATTATCTTTGCTTTTCCCGTGATTATGCCCCTGCTTGCTGCAAAACCCCGGACATATGATTCTGAGATGCGTGGTGCGGAACCTGATCTGCCATGCATCTCATTTAGGTAATCCATGACCATCTGAACATCCCCCTGGCTCAGGAGTTCTAGCTCTCCATCTTTGCCCATAACCAGTCCAGCAATCTTTCTTTCATGTTTAATGTTGTTTAAGCTGATCTTTTTCCCTTTGATTATATCGATAAATTCTTCTGGCTTCAGGTAAAAACAGTCTCTCCAGTCCTCTGATCCTGACATCCCTGCAATCTTCTTGAACATCGGCCTGAACTCCAAGGAGACCCTTGAGAAAACATTTTTCCTGTATTCGTTAAGATATGTCCCTTCTGAGAGGATATATGAGAGAAGTGTCACTCTTGGATTATTGAGTGTTTTCAAGGTATTTTTTGCATTCTTTAACTTATCTTTATGGATTATCCCAAAAGATTTTATCTCTTTTGCACAATCTTTTTTTAGGGCATATTTAAGCTGATTTTCTGCATCTTCAAAGTTCCAAGGATTCCCGCAAAAGTTGATTGGGATAGGCCCATGTTTATCGAGCCAGCCGTTTAGCCTTGAATCGGCCTGTTTTTGTTTTATCTTCTTTTTCTGGATATCCATTGCTATTTTGAGCAGATCCAGCTGCGAATTGAATAAAGGGGTGTGATGAAGGGGGTAGGTTATTGAGGATATTATTTTCGGGATTTCGGAATCATCCGCCCCCAACTTTCTCAGTTCTTCTGAAAGGAGATCTGCACCCTGCCTGCCGATAGTTGTAGTCAGATGCAACCCGGCGCAAAACAGCCTGTACTTTCTCATGAAATCCCTTAGGTTTGACTCATTCAATTTTTTATTGCATCTGTTCAATGAATCAATAAGTTCTTTCGCAAATCTTTTATATCTATCATGGAGAGCTTTGACTTTGCCTTTCGAATTGAGGGCTTTTAACACCGCCTTGTTGTAAATATATTCATTCTCCTTATAATGGAAGAGATCCGTATTAATCCCATCAGATATTATTGCAAGCTGGATAAGCCCTGCATTGACGCCAAAATCTTTTGCGTGATGATATTGCCCATAGGCTGACAGGCATTGGTGCCAGAATGACATTGTCCTGTGTATGGTGGTGAACCATTTGTGGCCGGCTATCTCGATATAATCTTGATGTGCGGACATCCCTCACCTCTCAATCCTCTTCAGCCCTTTCCACCAGTCATTCGGATCCGTCTTCTCTATCTCGCACAGCAGCTTCTTGCCGGATTCTGTCGCAATGATCTTCCAGATGTTATCTATCCAGTTCTGCGCATCAGCATAGCCTACCTTCATGTATTCCCTTGCCTGCAATGCGTTCTCAAGAAGGTCAGCATCCCTTGCGACAATGGACTCTCTTGTCTTCTGCGCCTGGAATTCCTCATGCAATGAGAATATCTCCCTGCCAGCATCGCCAATGCCTGATGTCTGCTCCCTGTTTGCCTTTGTCTCGGCTTCCCTAAAATCTATGTAGCGATGGCCCACTTTATGCAGGTCGTTTATCCTTGATTCGTGAAGGTCATTGAACAGGCACATCTGGACGACCTTGTCAGTGTCAACCCTCTCCATCTTCGCAAGGAAATAACCTACAACAGCTGCCCTGAAGCTATGCTCTGCGACATTCTCAGGGTTATCCACCCCAATGAGCCACCAGCCTGACCTCTTCACCCTTTTGAGCTGGCCTGTCTCATACAGGAAATCGGTTATTTTGCCTATTGCATCATCATTTTGAGCCTTTTTTTCAGCCATATGGATCCTCCTCCAAAGAGATTATTGGCAAATTTAATCGGCTTTTTCTTTATAAATGTTTTTAAAATTGTTTATAAATGGCTTAATGGGGTTTAAGAGGCCTAAAAACGAAAATTTTATATATACTACTCGTATTTAAATGGCCTTATGGCAGAACAATCTGTATTCAGAGGAGGTATAGATTTCTTTGTAAAATTAGGGATTTATGATGTTGTTTTGCCCTTCCTGCTCGTCTTCACTATAATGTTCGCGATACTCGAGAAGACAAAGATATTCGGCACGATCAAGATAGGAGGGGAAGAATACACAAAAAAGAACCTCAATGCGATGGTCGGTTTCATCGTAGGATTCATAGTCATCGCCTCGTCAAAGCTTGTCGGAGCGATAAATGACTCCATGGGGAGGGTATTCCTCCTGCTTCTGATCTCAGTATGCTTCCTCCTGCTGATAGGTTCATTCTATCATTATGATGAGAAGGTGCTGTTAGAGGGCGGCTGGAGAACATTTTTCATGGTGGCGATGCTCATCGGCATAATCCTTATATTCATGGATTCCATAAAGCTTGACAGCGGCGAAAGCTGGCTTGAGTGGCTGTGGGATTTCCTAAAAGGCAACTGGGCAGCGAACTACACTGCCTCAATCATACTTGTCATAGTGCTTATCGGAGCGATATTGTTCATCACATCCGATAAGAAGGTCAAGAAGGAAGCAAAAAAGGACTGATTATGGTCAGATGATCGACAGATCATAAAAAATAGCAGATAACAAACAATAAAACAAAAAGGTGAGTGAAAATGGCAACTTTTGATGATGCAATAAGACAGCTTGAGGATCTGGGCCTTACAGACGTTCTGATGCCCTTCCTGCTTGTATTTACAGTAGTATATGCTATACTGCACAAGACCAAGATTCTGGGCGATGAGAAGAAAAATTTCAATGTGATGATCTCGCTGATAATGGCCCTTGCAGTGATAATCCCGCATGTGACAAATCCGGGCTCAAAGTATGATGTAGTTGACATAATCAACCAGTCATTGCCGCATGTATCATTGCTGATAATACTTGTCCTCATGGTGCTGCTGCTCGTAGGGATATTCGGCGTAGGCCCGATGTGGGAAGGCAGCTCAATCTCAGGAGGGATAGCACTGATCGCATTCATAGCTGTTGTATACATCTTCGGAGCAGCAGCAAACTTCTGGCCAACAGTGACGTGGCTGAACTGGCTTGATGACCCTGAAACGCAGTCATTGATCATTGTCCTGCTCGTATTCGCGCTGATAGTGTGGTTCATAACCAAAGAGGAGCCTAAGCCTAGAAGGGAGAAGTTTTTCGACAATGTCGGAAAATTTTTCAGGAAGCAATAAATTTTTTATTTTGACATTTAAACCTAAAAAAAGAGAAAATGGTAACGCCTCTTGAATCTAGCGGACTTTTGGAGCACTTTTCTATTGTTTTCACCCTCATATTGGTGATGGTCGTGGTCTATGCGGTCATGCAGTGGACGAAGATGTTCGGCGAGAGCAAAGGCCTGCATATGCTGATAGGGCTGATACTTGGCTTTTTCGTGATAATGATCCCTGACATAACCGAGCTTATAAGCATAATGATACCATGGTTCGTGCTATTGTTCATATTCATCCTGCTGATGATAATGGCTTACAAGATATTCGGAGCCAGCGATGATGATGTCCTGAGCGCGCTGAAATCATCGGACAAGATGATCATATATGTGATAGTGATAGTGGGGATAATAATTGTCATCGCATCATTCAGCTCAGTCTACGGCCAGAAATTCCTTTCAGGATCAGGCAAGACAGGCGATGGAACGGCAACAGGCACTGGAAGCACTACAACAAGCGATTTCTCAAAGAACATAGGCGCAACATTCTTCCATCCCAAGGTCATAGGGCTCATATTCATCTTCTTAGTCGCGGCATTTACGATAGCCCTTCTCGCGACTGTGCCGCATACGTGAGAAAAAGAACAGTTAAATTTATATTTCTGCAGATTGTGATAAGGGAATAAAGAAAGGATTAACTAAAAAATAAAGCAGTTCCTAGGTTAATGTTAATGGCCAGAAAAAAAGATATCCTGTTAGAAGAACTCGCCATAGAATTAGAAGGCATGCTCCATGTCATAGCGCATGCCGGGCGCTCATCAGATAGGAGGTTTATCCGCAGAAGGCAGGATTATCTCAAAGACAAGTATGGCCACACAGTGAGCGATGATGTCCTCCGCACACCAATTGATGAGACTCCCGTCGAAATAGCTTATGCTATCTTCATGCATGTTCTTGATGGTGAACCGAAACCATCAAGCAAGGAGATTGCGCAGAATTGCGAGGAAATACTGTATGATCACTTGATATAATAATAAAGAAAAAAATAAGATAGTTGATGAGATTATTTCTTAAAAGGCTGCTTCTTCATCGTCGAGGTTATCCTTGAAAGCTCGTTCACATTCTCGATGAAACCTGGCAGGACTTTCTGAAATACCTTTTCAAGGGCCTTTATCTCAACACCTACCTCCCTTATGCCCTTGTCATAATCGGTGAGCTTCCCGAGGACGCCTTCATGCAGCCTGTCAAAATTGCCCTTTATATCGCTGAGCTGCTGCTCGATCTTGGCTATCCTTGTCTCTGCTACATCCTTCCATTCTATCACTTTATTGACATTGGAGATGAGCTCTGACCATTTCTCATCTATTATGGCCTCTGCTATCTCCTGTATCCTGTCTTCATTCGATGTCTGCTCAGGGTATCCCTGCTGCATAGGCCCCATCTGAGGCATGGGCATCTGCATAGGCCCCATTGCTGGCGGCGGACCCATCTGGCCCGGCCCTTGCATAGGCGGCGGCATGTTTGGCATAATATCACCTTTTTGCGGAGTAAGCACTCCTTCTTTAATATCTGCTTGATTCACGGCATTATTGATCAGGTCCAGCGGATAACCCTCTCTCTGCAAAGCCTCTACGATCTGATTGCTTGAGAGGCCCTGTTCCCTCATCACAAGGACCTTTTCTGTGGGGACGTCAGAAACGCCTCCTCTCTGCATAGGCTCAAAGGTCTTTTTTGCGAATACATCCTTCAAAAGCGCCATTTTAATGTCTTGATCCCCTCTTATGACATCCTTAGTGATAACCAGTATATATTATTATTTGTTCTATCGCTTGTGAATCGTTTTTTCTAAATCAGTTCCTTTATTTGGTTCCCTGAGATGATTTTCCTAAAATCGCTCCGGTTTTCTCTCTAACCCTATATCCGGCTGCCCCTGCATCAATTCAGCCACCTTATCTTCGACAATCTTATCGACATCATTCTTTGTCACAAAATTGACGGGCTCCCACAGGTTTATATACCTTTCCAGGAGCTTCACATCATCGCTTTTTGCAGTATCCTTGAGCTCCTTGACTATCAGCTTCACTTTCTCCTTCAGATCATTGAAATCTTTCCTCAGTTCAAGAAGCTCGGCATGCGTCATCTTGAGGTTCCTGTTTATATCTTTGCTGAACTCAAGGACATTCTGGTCTGTAAGCTGGGTGGTGTTCCTGAGGGTCGTGTGCCTCTCCTCAAGCATCTTCAGCCTTCTGCCGAGGTTGTTCATCTGGTTAGAAAGATCAGTGACCTGGAATGGCTGGGATTCTTCATGTTTGCCGAAAAATGATCCGCCCGCATCCATTCCTTTTGAGCCGTCTTTTTTGCCCCCAAAAAGGTTCATGCCTGCAAAGCCGCCCTCTTTTTTTTCCTCTGCCATATATAAAATAAAAGGGGTGGAGTATATAAATTTTATTTAAAGGGCATTTATGTGGTATTTCAGAAGACAGACCACTTCCTAGTAGTATGATTCCTTCAGGATATAACGGCCCATTGATGAGATAAGATAAGAAAGCATATAAGATGAAAATAAGATAAAATATATAATATCTTATAAAATATAGAAAATTATTTAAAATATAGTTTATAATAGGCCTATAATGGGCTAAACGGGGCCATAAGGGTTTTACTGATGAAAAAGCCGATTTCAGCAACAATCGATGAAGAGCTTGTCAGATGGATAGATTCTGAGCTTAGCGATAAGACAAAATACAGGAATAAATCCCACCTCATAGAGGTCGCTCTTGAGAGGCTGAAAGGGGATGCTGAGCTCAAGCAAAAGAAAAGATGACCCTTGCGGGAAGCAGCATACTAATCCATGATGATATCGGATCATAGGAATAAATGATGAAGAATAAATGATGAAAATCATAAAATGATAAGATTGTAAAAAAGGAGATGAAAAAGACCAATGCCTGCAGCAAAAGAAGTATGGACTTATGAGGTCATAAGGGAAGGGGAGGACACAATCCTGAGGGTGGACTGCGAGAAGCTCCTCAGGGCCCCGTCAATAGAGGACGATCCTGTCTACATGGCAAAGACAGTGGACACATTGATAGAGGTGGGCAAGACCACGAAGATAGTTTTCTACCAGAAGAGGGATTATGAGTATGATTATGACCAGACGATGATGCTCAGGGAAGTGGCGATGCTGTATGCGAAACTTCTGGGGCAGAAGGATATGTTCGGATTTGAGGCATTGAGCTTCGGAGGCAGATGCGCAAGATATGCGAACCAGAGATACCTTGAGATACAGAACATTGTCTTCAGGAGGCTGAAAGAGGATCCGATAGGGGCATATGTTGAATTGAAGAGGAAGATAAGGGATGAGAAGATAAAACTGCAGAAGATGTTCGATGAGAATGAGGTATACTGCGGAAAAAAATACATCTCTATAATGATGGCCATCCTGGGCGAGATAGACAAGCTGAGGATGGTGATGCTCGCAAAGCCCCATCTTGAAGGCTACAGGATAGACACAAGGGACATCTACAGGGAGATCTTCCACCCCATAATCAAGCCGGATTTCATGTTCACGAAGCTGATGGCAAATTACCCGCCGAATGGCGAGGAGATAGACCACTACCTCATCGACAAGGACACAGAGGTTACGATATTCAAGTTCCCAGACACGGTAAAATACCTCTATCATCTGACACCCCCTGAGTTTAAACTGACAGAAGAGCAGTATGATGTACTGGATATGGCCAGGAACATCATGGCTGAGCACAAGCCGACAAAGGCAGAGTTCGTCAACCCAAGAAGGATGAGGGAAGTGTTCTTCAATGTAGGCCATGACCTCATCGAGGAATTGATAAATTATAAGGGCATCAAGATGGCCAATGAAGAGATCGATCTCCTCACAAGCATACTTGTAAGGTATACTGTCGGCTTCGGCCTGATCGAGGTCCTGCTCCAGGACGAGAAGATACAGGACATATCAATCAACAGCCCGATGGGGAGGATCCCCATGTTCATTGTGCATGGAGACTATTCAGACTGCGATACGAATATAGTGCCTACGCTGCCAGAGGCAGAATCATGGGCCTCGAAGCTGAGGATGATATCCGGAAGGCCGCTGGACGAAGCCAACCCCATATTGGATACTGAACTGAGGATACCTGGAGCTGATGCAAGGGTCTCTGTGATAACAGAGCCATTGGACCCTACAGGGCTGGCATATTCTTTCAGGAGGCACAGGGACAAGCCATGGACCCTGCCTCTTTTCATGAAATACAAGATGATAAATCCCCTGGCCGCAGGGATACTCAGCTTCATGGTCGACGGCACAAGAAGCATGCTCATAGCAGGGACAAGGAGCTCTGGAAAATCATCCTTCCTGACAAGCCTGATGATAGAGATAATGAGGCGTTACAGGCTTATCACGATTGAGGATACCTTAGAATTGCCTACTGATTCTTTCAGGGAGCTCGGATTCAACATACAGCCGCTGAAAGTCGCCTCTGCACTTGTCAGGGGTTCCTCAGAGGTGTCTGCCGCTGATGGAATAAGGAGCACATTGAGGCTGGGAGATTCCTCGCTGATAATAGGAGAGGTCAGGAGCAAAGAGGCTGTCGCATTGTATGAGGCTATGAGGGTTGGAGCAGCAGCAAACGTTGTCGCAGGAACGATACACGGCGATTCCCCTTACGGTGTCTTTGACAGGGTAGTAAATGATATAGGCGTCCCGAAAACGTCCTTCAAGGCGACTGACATCATAATAGTCGCCAATCCGATAAGGAGCGCAGACGGCATACACAGGAACAGGAGAATCACGCAGATAACTGAAGTTAGAAAACAATGGGAAGACGACCCCTTGCTGGAGAATGGTTTTGTCGATCTCATGAAATATGACCCTAAGAAAGACCAGCTTGAGGCGACTGATGACCTGATAAGCGGTGAGAGCGATGTGCTGAAAGCCATTGCGGCGAATATCCCTGATTTTGCGGGCAACTGGGATGCGATGTGGGGCAATATAGAGCTGAGGTCGAAAATAAAGCAGGCCCAGGTCGAATATGCCGAAAAGCTGAAGGATATGGACATGCTGGAAGCCCCATTCACGCTCAAATGCAATGACCAGATGCACCTGTTGTCTGAAAAGGTGAAGAACGAGACAGGATTCCTTGATCCTAAGCAAATATACTTCGAATGGGAGACATGGCTGAAGAGGGAAGCGAAAAAAAGGAAGATTGCGTAAAATCCCGATGAACGGTCCCAAAGAAAGTCTGACTCCATAAAAACAGCATAAAACATCGGCTGAAAATAATCATATCATAAAATTTAAGGCATAAAAGAAACTGAAGATCCAAAAAAAGAGGTGGGCTTCAAGTTCTAGCAAAAAAGGTATTTTAAAATGGGCATTTTTGGAAAGAAGGCTCCTGAGAAAGAGGAGGAAACCCCCCAAGAGGCGAGGAAGAAGGAAGTTTCAGATATCATGCTGAAGTACAAGCAGAAGCTCGATAAGGAATTCAAGGTCTCCTTAAGCGAGGGATCCGACATAAAGCAGGTCACCACAAAAGAATACCTCGAATTCAAGGAAGAGTACATGCCTGGGCATATGAGCTTCTATGAGAAGGCCTGCAATTTCAGCGAGAAAGTCCTTAAGGTGCAGCCTGACAAGGACAAGATCCCTGAGTATGAAGAGGCCATAAAGATATGCCATCTCAATGTCACTCCTGCAGGCGTAGCCTCGTTCGCCCTTCTCGGCCCGATAATCGTCGTGCTCCTCGGGTCATTGATCAGTTTCATGCTCTTCAATTCGATGTTCTTCATAATATTCTTCCTTATATGCGGAGCGATAATGGTCATGCCTCTCCAGAAGGCGCCCATGATGCTCGCGAACACATGGAGGATGAAAGCCAGCAACCAGATGGTACTCTGCATATTCTATCTTGTAACATATATGAGGCACACATCCAACCTTGAGCTTGCAGTGGAGTTCGCTGCAGACCATCTTTCCCCGCCATTGTCATTGGACCTGAAAAAAGTCCTGTGGGATGTCGAGACGGAGAAATATGAGTCCATCAAGCAGGCAATGGACGCTTATCTTGACACATGGAAGAAATGGAACATGGAGTTCGTCGAGGCTTTCCATCTCATTGAATCCTCGCTTTTCGAGAGCTCAGAAGAGAGGAGGATGGGGCTGCTGGAAAAATCACTATCAGTCATACTTGACGAGACTTATGAGAAGATGCTGCATTATGCACAGAACCTGAAGTCGCCTATAACGATGCTGCATATGCTGGGAGTCATACTGCCCATATTAGGGTTGGTCATCCTGCCCCTTGTAGTTAGCTTCATGTGCGAGGTCAAATGGTTCCATCTCCTGGCGCTGTATAACCTGGCGCTGCCCATAGGCGTCTATTATCTTGGGAAGAACATACTTTCGACAAGGCCGTCCGGCTATGGAAGCACTGATATCTCAGAAGGCAACCCTGAATTCGATGACCTGAAAAAATTCAAGATAAAACTCGGCAAGAAGCAGATTGCCTTAAGCCCGCTCATGATTGCAATCTTCATAGGTGTTGTTCTTGTCATCATAGGCCTGAGCCCGATCATGATGAAATTCATCGTGACTCCGGGATGGGACATCATACTCAACAAGAGCCCTAAACAAGGCGAATCCCTCATAATGACCACTACAGAGATGGATGACCCGAGAGGGCTGTTCAGTCTCCTCGGCTACAAGGAATCGAAGGGGTGCGGCGATAACATGGAAGGGAAAGGGGATATCATAGGTCCTTTCGGTTTTGGAGCAGGGCTCATAAGCCTTCTTTTCGTGATGGGGATAGGTATTGCTGTCGGAGTATATTATAGGCTGAACTCCACTGATGTGATGAAGGTAAGGGACAGGTCAAAACAGCTTGAGAGGGAATTCGGCGCTGCTTTGTTCCAGTTAGGCAACAGGCTGGGGGATGGGCTGCCCGCAGAGATAGCATTCAGCAAAGTGGCAGATGTAATGGAAGCGACGACAACAGGGGATTTCTTCAGGATGGTGTCATCGAACATAACAAGGATGGGGATGGGCGTAGAGCAGGCGATATTCGACCCTAGGTATGGCGCATTGATACATTTCCCGTCCAACATAATAGAGAGTTCGATGAAAGTGCTCACTGTAAGCGCAAGAAAAGGCCCGCAGATCGCTGCAGAAGCCCTTGTAAGCGTATCAAGGTACATAAAAGAGATGCACGTCGTTGAGGAAAGGCTGAAAGACCTGATGTCAGAGACGATCTCGTCCATGAAATCCCAGATTAAATTCATGACGCCCGCGATCGCAGGCATAGTCATCGGCATAACATCGATGATAACAACCATATTGGGCAAGCTCACGCAGCAGCTAAAGGCTGTAACTTCAGGAACAGATGGTATAGAAGGGGCCGGTGGGGGATTTGACCTCATCTCGATGTTCGGAGACGGCATCCCAAGCTTCCATTTCCAGATCATAGTGGGGTTCTATGTCGTGCAGATAGTATACATACTGACTATCCTTGCGAACGGGATAGAGGATGGAGCGGATAAGCTGAAGGAAAGGTACGAGCTTGGGAAGAATATGATAAACAGCACGACATCTTACTGCACAGTCGCATTGATTGTCATGATGCTCTTCAACATAGTCGCAGGAACAATACTCGGAAGCATACAGGCCGGCGGATAGGCAAGAAATAGTTTTATATATTAGTTAGCCATAAGATGACGCAATGGAAGAAGCATTACTAGAGATAAAAAACGGGATAAAGAAGTTCTCAGGAAGGAAGATCCTTGATGGCATTGATTTCAGCATGAACAAGGGTGACTTTCTCGGCATTGTCGGAGGTTCAGGGTCAGGCAAGACGACATTGCTCAAGGTTATCGTTGGGTACCACAAGCTTGATTCAGGCAAGATACACTTCAACGGGAAGGATGTCACAAGAAAGACCAGCATCATAAAGAAAAAAGTAGGGTACTGCACGCAGGAAAATTCATTCTACCCTGGCCTCAGCATAAAAGAGAATATGTATTATTACGGGAGGATGTACGGGCTGTGGGGCAAAAGGCTGAAAAAGAGGGTTTCTGAGCTACTCTCCCTCGTCGAGCTTGATGGCTATGAGGATAACCTCGCGAAGAATGTCTCGGGCGGCATGAAGAGAAGGCTTGATCTTGCCATCTCGCTCCTGCATGACCCTGAGATAATAGTCTTTGATGAGCCTACCACCGGCCTAGACCCGTTCCTGAGGAAAAAGATCTGGATGCTCATGAAGAGGATAAATGAGGAAGGCAAGACATTGATAGTGATCTCGCATTTCCTTAACATGGTGAATGAATACTGCAACAAGGTCGCGATACTCAAGGATGGCAGGATAACGCACCTGAAATCCCCTGAGCAGTTCAGGAAAGAGTATGGTGATGTGAAGACATTCGAAGAGATATTCGAGGGGATCATAAGATGATGGCTCCGATAAGATTATTGTTCATAATATGGAAGAACCTCAAGCTGATTTTCAGGAGCTGGACTTCCATAATGCTTGTCGTGATAGGGCCATTGCTGCTTATAGCCATAATAGGTTTCGCTTTCAGGGGGGATGATGTCAGCGGAATAAAGATAGGGATATATGCAAAGGACACTGCGCAGGTGAAAGATGTCGTGAATGCGCTCTATTCGAAGGGTGCCTTGGTGTATTATTACAGCACGCCCGGAAGATGCATGGGTGATGTCGAGGAGGAGAGGCTGCACCTGTGCGCCAGATTCTCGGATGATTTTTTCATAGGGAAATCAGGAAGCAATGAATTCTCTGCAGGCGACGTCAATTTCTATTATGACAATTCGAAGATGAACCTTGTGAATTCGATAGTGAATTTCGTAAAGGACAACCTTGCGATACAATCGGAGCAGATAACCCTCGAATCAACTAAGGAGATACTGACAAACATAGAGGATGCCGTGAATTTCATGTTCATAACACAGGCGCAGATAGCGAATTTCACAGTGCAGGCAGAAGAGGCAAAAAAGGAGCTGATCGGCCTGAGGGACAACCTCGTCGAGATAAAGTCAAGATTCGATCCTTCTTATAAAAAAATAAAGGGGATGCAGTCAGAATTCAACATGCAGGTTGAAGCGATAAATTCGACAAGGAGCGGCCTGAAGAACGAATCTGATTCTCTGGACATGCTTCTTGACGGGCTCCTGAACGAATCATTGAGGCTTGAGAGCATAATAAACAGCATAAACACGGGCATGATCCCCGGGATAGGGCAGCAGATCAATGTATCTGCAGGCCAGATCATAACCCCTCTGTTTGATTTTGCGGCTTTCAGCAGCCAGATATCAGCAGTTAAGTCAAATCTTTCTGCAATCAATGGCATTGAGGAGAGCAGTTATCAGCAGATCGAGAACATAAGCATAGAGCTCAACCTGATGGTATCCTATCTTGATGAGGTTAATGGGTCCCTCTTGTCAGACATCGAAAAGCTGGACAAGAACATAAACGGGCTGAACAAGACGATCATACAGCTCAATCAGCTCTCGTCTTCATTGGATGAGAGGATAAACACGTTTTCAGGCATAAACCAGGAGCAGGCAGGCGAGCTATTGAAGCCGATAAAATCCTTCTTCAATTCCCTCCTGGGGGAGAAACCCAGGGTCTTCCTCATATTCCCCGTCATACTCTCATTCATAATAATGTTCATAAGCGCCCTGCTCTCGAACATGACTGTCCTGAATGAGATAAATTCAAGCGCCCATTTCAGGAATTTCCTCCTGCCCATCCATAATACTTATTTCATAGTGGGACTTTTCATCACGAATCTGATCATAGTGATCTCGCAGGTCCTGATATTCCTCTGGGTGGGTTATTCGCGGTTCGACATAGCCCTTGCAGGCAATTTCTGGCAGGTAATGCTGATCGTTGTCATGCTCGCATCGATATTCATAATGTTCGGTATGGCCTTGGGCTACATGATAAGATCAGAGCAGACTTCCATACTCACTACAACGATGTGCCTTCTGGCGATGTTCCTTTTCTCGGACATAATCTTCCCTGCGGAATCGATGCCGCAGATAGCGGCAAACCTGGCTTACCTGAATCCGATTGTTGTCGCAGAATCCATGTTCAGGAAGACACTGTTCTACAATATACCTTTAGGCTCGATGGCATATCAGATCCTTATTTTGTGCGCCTTCATCCTGGTGTTATTCCTGGCCGTAGTGGTTTCAGGAAATAGGAGGAAGAAGTGATGCTTATGGTGGGGTAGGGCAATATAGATATATATCATCCTGTTCTGGAACATGCGCCATAGATGTGCCATAGAAATAATAAGGTGGGGCAGGTGGGAATTTCACAAACAAAGCATCACTTTGCTGATTTGAACCCACAACAACTACGTCTTCAGCGTAGTGCTCTCCCGGATTGAGCTACTGCCCCATGTAATCATAAGATGATGGAATTGATGAAGATGTAATAAAGATATAAGATGGATATCGTTCAATCCCAAAAAACTATCCGATCTCCTCTTCGTCTACATCAAGATTCTCTTCGCCCAGCTCTTCAAGATCCTCTTCCTCTGTCTTCTCGTCGTCAGTGAGGACATGCTTGCGTTTATCTTTGCTGCCTTCAAGCGTGTCTTTCTCTGTCATCTCATCTTCAGTGACGGCAGCCACCTTTGCATCAGAAGATTTCCCCAGGACCTCCAAGGATCCGAATTTGCCTGTCGTAAGCTGGAGTTCGCCCTGCCATTCATTGACATAGCCGTTGATTATATGGACTTTGTCCCCTGCTTTCACCTGGTCGATCTGCTCGTTCCATAGGCTGAGCTTTATCTGGCCGGTCTCATCCTTCAGGACAGCGTTAGCCACTCTTCCGGATTTGCCGAACTTGTTGAATTCCCTGGGCGTGCTTACTTCGATTATAATGCCTGTCACGTCGGCATTTCCCTGTTTTGCCTTCAAGTCGTTTATTGCCATAAAAAGCCTAGAAATATGTTGGTATATAAAGTTTATGGGATTTTAAGCTGTTAATTGGCTATTATGCGCCATTCGTGGCGGTGCGACAGGCAACTTTTCTTCCCTATTGAACTTTGTTCCTGAAAGTCGAAAAGTTTGCCTTCCGCGACACCCCGTAGGGGGCAACCCCCGTCGCGCACACGCCACCATGGCGCTCGACGAGGCAGGGGTTGTCCCTACGGGATGCCGAGTAGCACACACGAACGAAGTGAGCGTGGGCGTCGAGCCGCCATGGTGATGACGTGTGCGTAGAAAAAAGTTTAACAAACCCCTAATAAAGCCTCAAAACGGCCTCTATTGTGCGTTCATCCCATCCTGAGCTCAGCAGAGAGCACCTTATCTCCTCCTCTTTAAAGCCATTCCCGAAGCTTTCCCTGACAAATTCCTTAAGCTCTATGCGGTTCATCCTGGGGATCCCTTCAAGGACGCCTTCTGCCTGCCTTCTTTGGGATATTATGGCTAGCGAGCCTCCGACTATCCAGACGCTCAGCACTATGAGGAGTATGAAATTAGGGAATGTGGCTGTGAAGAAGAAATTCTCCAAGTCCTCTGCAGACACATCCATGACAGCTGCGCCCGTAACAGTGTCGAAAGGCACCATTAGTGTTATGAAGAAAAGTGAGACTAGGACGAACAGTATGACCATACCATAGCCAATCTCCTCTTTTTTCGGCATTTTTACCTTATTTGCGATGGGATATCCCTGATGATTAATATTCAATTTATTCGATATTCAATACCTAACATTCAATCATATTATTTCTGTCACTTCACCTTTTCAAAGGAGATATCCCCTCTTATCAGTTTGATCAGCAGTTCCTTCAGTTCGGATATCTTCACCCTTTTCTGCTTCATATCGTCCCTGTTCCTTATAGTGACTGCCTTGTCCTTTAGGCTGTCAAAATCGACTGTTATGCAGAAAGGTATCCCGGATTCGTCTGCCCTTGCATATCTCCTGCCCACTGTGCCTGAAGTGTCGAATTCCACAGGGAATTCTTTCCGCAAGTCCAGATAGATGCTCTCTGCGAGATCGACAAGCTCCTCCTTGTTCGAGAGCAATGGGAAGACCCCTGCTTTCACAGGGGCAAGCTTCGGATGGAGCTTCAGGACTATATTCCCCCTCTCCTTGTCATCATTGTATGAATTGAACATGAAGACAAGGAAAGCCCTGTCTACGCCCTGTGAAGGCTCTGCTATCACATGGGGGATGACTTTCGCCTTTGTCTCCTCGTCGAAAAGGCTAAGGTCTTTTTTTGAATGAAGGATATGCTGCTTCAGGTCAAAATCTGCCCTGTTGGCCATCCCCTGCAGTTCTTTCCAGCCGAAAGGGAACGCATATTCAAGGTCCCATGTGTCTGCAGCATAATGGCTTTTTTCGTCAGGCAAATGCTGCCTTATCCTGAATTTATCTGCATCCGCTCCCAATGAGATGAACCATTTGTGCTCTGTCGCCAGCCAATAAGCATGCCACTGCGTCTTTATTATCTTCTTGTCGAGGACTTCCTTAATTGACATCTCTTTGTGAGGCTGCTTTTTCTGCTGCATCTCTGCTGAATATATATTTAATCTGTGAGTGAGGACTTCCTTTATCAACGGGCAATCATTCGCCTTGTCAGGATGGACGAAATACTCGATCTCCATCTGCTCAAACTCGCGGCACCTGAAAAGGAAATCCCTGGGGCTGATCTCATTCCTGAATGCCTTGCCTATCTGAGCGATGCCGAACGGCAGTTTCAGCCTAGCATTCTCCTGGACAAGCCTGAAATTCGTGAACATCAATTGCGCTGTCTCGGGCCTCAGGTAAGCTTTTGATGTTTCGCTCCTTATCGGGCCGACATTTGTGTCGAACATGAGGTTGAACTGGTTTGCCTCTGAAATTTCGCCTTTGCATTTGGGGCATCTTATGCTGTTCTCTTTTATGAGCTTGTTTATGTCCTCTTTCTTCAGGCCGTCTGCAGCGATCTTAAGCGCGTCCTCTATGAGATGATCAGCCCTGTACCTTGTCTTGCATTTTGAACATTCTACAAGTATGTCTTCAAAGCAGCCCACATGGCCTGAAGCGACCCAGACTTTAGGGTGGGTGATTATCGAGCCGTCTATGCCGGCGATGTCATCCCTCTGCTGTACATGGAATTTCCACCACTCTGATTTTATGTTGTTCTTGAGCTCAGAGCCAAGATGGCCATAATCAAAGAATCCTGATAGTCCGCCGTAAATCTCGCCGGACTGGTACACAAATCCCTTTTTCTTGCAGAAAACGGCCATATCTTCTATTGTTATGCTTTTTGCCGCATTTTTTGTTTCTGCCATGGAAAGCAGGTATAAGTGTGCATTTATATAACTTTTGGGGTAAAAAGGCAGTGGTTTAGGCAAGGATTTAGCTACTTATTAGTGGTTAATAAACGAAAGGTTTATATATTGGTAGTATGTGATACTACCTTCTTTGGGGGCATAGGGGCTATAAAAGGCGATAATCCTCTTTTATGGATTTTGCATGATTTGCATGATTTTGCATATTTCGTGAAGAATGAAACACAAGATGTCAATCACAATGGACGAGGAACTCATTCTCAAGGTACTTGACACGCTGAGGAGCAGGAGGTTCAGGAACAAGAGCCACGTGATCGAGTATGCTGTCAGCAGGTATTTTGACAATGAATGCGATGAGTGTGAAAGCGGGGCCAAAAATGAAAAAGCTTAGCCTTGACGAGATACTGGCGATGAATCCTGCAGAGGCTGTCAGGCAGGATCCTGAAATCATGGAAGCGTTCTATAGGTTGAGCTGGGATGAAGTCATGCAGATGGGATTCGATCAGGCTGCAAAGGTGGCCGATATCCATGAGAGGATATTCTGGAAAGGGACCAAGGAACAGATAGACAGGATAGCAGATATGCATGCTTATGAGGTACTCCCAAAATTCAGGGAAAAAAGGAGAAAAAAGATAAAGTCAGGGCTTGACATATTCAACTATCTTAAAAAACTGAAAGAGGAAGGGGAGCTCAATCCTGTTGTCTTTGACAGCGTCATTTCCGATGAAAAAAAAGCATTAAGCTTCCAGAGGATCATAAGGACAAACACCCATAAGTATTATGCAAAAGGAGGCCTGCTTTTTGAGACCGCGATAAAATATCCCAACGGCTTCGTGGTGAGGGAATTCTCAAGCTTCTATTCTGATGATGAGACAAGGAAGATCGCAGAGGCTGCCCAGAGATTCTACCATAGTGCTGCAGGATACGCAAAAAATATCCTCAGCAGGGATGGTCCTGCAGAACATGAAAGATATCTTCTTGATAAGATAAGCCTTCTCGAGACGATAAACCCCCTCGATTCTGCGAAAGGGATGATACATAATGTTTATGTCGGGGGCAGGGACATGAAGGACGAGCTGTCGGCAAAGAATCCTTCTGTCGATGAAAGGGTAAAGTACCTTGAGGAGATAACATCTATAGATCTCATAATGGGCTATTTCGCAAATGAATTCAGGAAAACAGAAGACGGCAGAAAACTTTACAGGAAGCCCGGGATCATGGGTTCAATAAGAAGGAAGAGCCTTTTCAAACCTTTAGACAGCAGGATCTATGTCGCAGAAAAAATCCTGATACCTACGGATCATTTCCTCAAGGAAGTCCTGACTGACAAGAGGATAATAAGGCCGGACGGCAGGATAAAGGACCCGAAAGCATTCAGTGTTTTTTATGATGAAGGCACAGACCTCGCCATGATATTTGAACTGATAGGGATTGGTGAAGGCAAAACTTTCCCCATGACATCGTTCTGCGTCGGGGATTTCAATCTTGGCAACATGATGGTGAAAGACAAGGACGGCAAAAGGGCGTACACTGCCATAGATTTCGACAGCTCAAGGGAGGACAGCATAGTCTCTGCATTGTTCAAGAGATGGGCGAACGCAGGCATATTCGACATCGGAGAGCCGATGCTGATGTCTGACAGCAAAAAAGCAGAGGATCATCTGCTTGATTCAGCATATAAAACGCTCGATATGCTGACAAGATGCAGCAATGGGGTCCTGCCGTCAAAAGAGGATTTCCTGGAGGAATACAGGACGCAAAAAAAGATCTATCTCCTCTACAAGGCGAAAAGATACAGGTCATTGGAGAGCAAAGACAGCAATCCTGAAAAGATGAGGTGTTTCAGCAGGTATTATTTCACCCTTTTCGTCAAAGAGCTCATCAAAGAAGGTAAGATAGATGATAAGGACCCCTATTTAATTGATTATATAGCAAGGATATTCGGAAAACCGTTTAGCGACAGGGAGATGAAAGGCATAAAGGTTGCAGAAGACCCGGATTTCGCCAGCCATGAAGAGATAAGCCCTCTTGCATTCAGGGATCTTGACAGGGAGATAAGCCAGCAGATAAGGAAATATCGCATTGACAGGATAAAAGACAGGGCAAAGAAATTCGGATTGGTCGGATTGGTGATCTCTGTCCTGACAGGCCTTGGGACATCCACTTATTTTTACCATAACAAGACTGCAGATCTTGCAGAAGACAAAGAGATGGCTGAATGGATCCCTCTTTTCAAGTACCTCAATAACAGCGCCACAAATGGGCTGCCGGACTACCATAAATACAAAAGATTCAGCATTTATGAAGAAATGTTCGGCGACAGGATGACGGCAATGGCGGCCTGTGTGGATCTGTTCGCAGTCTATGACGCTGCAAAACGCGCAGGACTGCAGATCCCTTATGAAGTAATAGAGGATTATAGGGGTGCCAGCGAAGGATCCAAAAGGAATTTCATCCTGCCTTATGACAGCATAGAACCTTATCTAGAAGAATACCACCCAAAGGTATCAAGGGTTGTAAACAATTCTTCACCGATCATAATGGATAGCTGGATGTTCACGGATGCTTATAAAATACAGAAGGAGGAGATAAAAAAACTTTCTTCAGAAGCGAGGCAGAATCTTGATGCGCAGAATAAAGGGAAGGGTTTCCTGCCCATCAGATGAAATCCCCGATTATGATTCATATTAAAGATATGCTGAGATGCCTCAGCAGGTCTGTCATCTTCAGGATATTGAACAATATCCTCTTCTCATCTTCTGATCTTGAGCTGATCATCCCATAGATATCCTTTTCGAGAGCCATATAATCTTTCTTGAAAGACACCATGCCTTCATTCGAAGGATTGTAGAACAATCTCGAATAGGATTCCAGCAGGCCTGAAAAACCAGAGAGGGCTCCCAATGTATCCTCGCTTGTTCCTTTCCTGTACGCATCTTTTTCCAGCATTAAGCTGCATATCTCCTTCATGCTGTCGCTTATCTGCTCTGCTGACCAGCAGAAACAGAACAGGAAATTCGTCTTCTTTATGTCCTCATAACCGTTCTTGTTAAGCATCCTCTCGCAGAAATTAGAAAGCTTGTTTGTTATGGATTCCATGGACATTATCTGGACCAGCATGTTCTTATCTTTTTTCCTTATTGCCTCAGGGATCTCCTTTGACATGTTGCAGAGTATCATCATGAACCTTCTAAGGATCTTGTCAAAATCGCCTTCCATGCCCTTCGCGACCATCTGTATGACAACATAGCCCTCCCCCTGGTCCACAATCTCAAACCCAAGAAGAAGATTGAGGTATTCATTTATCAAAGGCAGCACAGCAGGATCAGAGAATCTGACTTCGACTTCCTCATACCCATAACAGTATGGCGCCCTTATGAACCTGTTCAGGAATTCTGCAGGGCTCTTTATTGTGATCGTCTTCTTATCGCCTGCAACCTCTTTCATTGTGGATATCAGGAGATTCTTGCCCTGCTCTATGACCTCAACTTCATCCCCCCCTTTCAGCCCATACTTCTTTGACCATTTTGAGGGCAATGAAGCTACCAAAGTGGCCTCCCCAAGCTTTATAATCCTTCTTTTCATGTTTAAATGATAGATGAGGTTAAGTATATAAATTTTTCTAAAGTATATACGTTAATACATGTATATATAATATAATAAATAAATATATATTATAACTTGAGCCCTATTTACTGGGGACGAAAAGGTTTTGGGGTAAAGCTACGCGATATCAGGTAGTTTAAGGAATATAGGGTGGTTAAAATCACAAAGATGAGCGGAGGCGTAGGGGATTGGGAAGAGTCCCTTTTGGAATCTGAACATGATCCTTCAAGGAAAAAGACCAGCTTGGAGAATATCATTAATGTAGTCCTGCTGCTCATGGGGCTATTTGTCATATTATTCATGGAATCATTCTTCAAGTGGGTCCTGCTGCTCGCCATAATCATCGTCTATTTCTCACAGAGCTTCAAAATCAAATGAAAAAGTATAAAAACAGGGATAAACCTAAAAAACCAAAAGGAGAGTGAGGAAAAGAAGACAGGAAGACAGTTGAGGCAAGGTATGGACATAAAGAGAATAGTGAAGGATATTGAATCTTCGGACTGGTGGACTGAGGAAGCGCCGGGCGGCCTTGGCCTGAGCCTTTATTTCATGGATTGCTTCACAAGATTGGATGAACATATACCATTCCCTTACTCAATCAGGAATTTCCTATTGCTCGAGAACGGCAAATTCAGGGAAGAGACTCCGGAAGACGCGAAGAACAGGCTGTTCCTGTGGATGATCAAACAGACAGAGAAAGACAGCAAGATTGCTGAAAGATTGCTGAAAAAGCAGAGATTGTTCGAAAAGAGGCTTGCGGGTTTTTTTGAGAAGATTGGGGTGATGGATCTTGAAAAGGCAACAAACAAACGATTATTGGGATTATACAACAATCTTTATAGGATTTATGTGCCTTTCATAGCTATTGCGGCAATACCTGAGATAGGGGACAGCTTTGCTGAGCACCATGTTGTGCCTGTCCTGAAAGGAAAAGAAGGCATAAGGGAGGATGAGATCAATGAAGTCATGATCATGTTCTCTACTCCGGCCATGTGGAGCTTCATGGACCATGAACGCGCTGATTTCCTCAGGCTCTGCCTGGGCCGCATAAGGAAAAGCAGGGGATTTGGGAGGATGCTGAAGCGGCATGCCAGGAGATATTTCTGGATAAAGAACAACTACTCGCAGACATTCGATCTTGATGAAAGATATTTCCTTGAAAGGGTTGATGAGGAGATAAGGGGCATGACAGAGAATGACATAAGAGGAAAGATTGCAAAGATCAGTTCTGACAAGGAGAAATTCAGGAAGAAAAAAGCCGCATTCAGGAGAAAGTATGAACTGAGCAGTGGGACTTTGAGGATGTTCAGTATCTATGAGATTTTCGGCGTGATGATAGATGAGAGGAAGAGAACGATGCTGAAGGCAAACCATTACATAACGAAAATCCTCAATGAGGCAGGAGCAAGATACGGCCTTGGATGGAAAGAGATAAGCAATTACAGCCGCGATGAGGTTAATTCCCTCCTGTCAGAAGGCAGATTAGTGCCGGAAGGGGAATTGAAGGGGAGGATTGAGTGCTGTGTCTATATGACATCGACCCTCGAGGGCAATCTGCTCATCAAAGGCAAAGAAGCAAAGCAGATAATTGAAGCGTTTGACAGGAAGATAAAGGAGGGTATTGTCAAAGGCATTGTGGCTAACAGGGCAGAGGGCAATATCACTGGGGAAGTGAATGTGATACTCGATCCCCACAAGGAGGAATTCCCCGAAGGAAGGATACTTGTCACGACAATGACAAGGCCGGATTTCCTCCATATCATGAGGAAAGCGAAGGCTGTCATCACAGATGAAGGAGGCATAACATGCCATGCTGCGATTGTGAGCAGGGAGATGGGGATACCATGCATAATAGGCACAAAGAACGGGACAAGGGTGCTGAAGACAGGGGATAAGGTGGAGATTGATACTCGCACAGGCATCATCAAAAAGATTTAAAATAAGAAGGTCATTGATGGTGCCATAATATGATTAATATGGGCTTAGAGGTGCTAAAATGGACATGAATGATATATTGGATATAGTGAAGAAAAAGGCAAGGCTGAAGAGAAGGAAGATAGTGATTGCAGAAGGCTGGGATGAGAGATGCCTTAAGGCTGCAGATCATGTGCTTAAAGAGGGCTATGCTGATCTTGTCCTCTTAGGGGACGAGAAGAAGATAAAAGAGGAGGCAAAGAAATTCAAGGTCAATATAACAAAAGCAGAGATCATAGACCCGAAGGCATCAAAGCTCAGGGAAAAGCTTGCAAAAGATCTTTATGAGCTTAGGAAAGCCAAAGGCCTTACAGAAGAGCAGGCAGGAAAGCTTCTTGATGATGTGAATTACTTCGGCTGCATGCTTGTGCAGACCGGATACGCAGACGGCCTTGCGGGGAGCGCAATATGCCCAACTGCTGACCTTATGAGGCCTGCATTGCAGATAATAAAGACAAAGAAAGACGCAACTCTTGTTTCTGAGGTGATTGTTGTCGATGACAGGAAGAACAAGAGGATATTGTTCATCTCTGACTGCAGCCTGAACATAGACCCTGATGCTGAGCAGCTTGCCCAGATAGGGGTGAATGCTGCTGATGTTGCGCACGCTTTCGGATTCAAGCCGAAGGTTTCGTTCCTGTCCTTCTCTACAAAAGGCTCAGGAGGGGATGCGCCGGTCATACTTAAATCAAGGGAAGCAACGAAGATCGCCCAGGATAAGAGGCTAAATTATGTCTTTGAAGGAGAGATGCAGGCAGACGCATCGCTGGACCCAAAGGCCGCAGGAAGGAAATGCCCAGGAGCAAAGGTGATGGGAGACGCAAATGTCCTCATATTCCCCAACCTTGTCGCATCAAACATAGCCTGCCACCTGATAATGAAGCTTTCTGAGAGTGTATTCGGGATCACCCTGCTTGCAGGGATAAGGAAGCCCGTCATGATATTAGGCAGGAGCACTCCGCAGGACCTTGTGACGAACCTTGTGATAACTGCTGCGATGGAGGCGAACTCTGAAGAGGGATAGGCAGGGAAAGATAAGCGGGAAAAATATGAAAATCTTCAGCTCAAAGGATCTTTTTGTATGGGGACCTAATGATGGGGCTCCTTTGACAAGCCATTATGCAGCATTGCCTGGTGTCAGGGAGATAAAGGCAGATTATGGCATTGCATGGCCTAAAGGGGCTCTTGCATTCAAGAAAGACAAGATGACCTGGTTCAATGAGATGAATGAGCTAACTGACAGCGGGAAAGAGTTTGTAAAAAAGCTTATTCTTGATGAGAAGGACAGGAAAAAGACCCTTGCTTTGTGGAGAAAAAGGATAGAAGAGCTTGAAGAAGTGCATGAAGAGATTGAAAAAACAAATGTGGCCGGGCTTTCTGATGAGGATCTAATGGATTTATTCAGAAGATTCACAAAAGCATATTATGGTATGTGGGGTCCAGGCATGCTCGCAGAGCCTGTGAATTTCGGAGCAGAGAAGATGCTGAAGGAAGAGATTGAGAAGATTACCCCCCAGGAAAAACTGAATGATGCACTTGTCATCCTCTGCGCCCCAACAAAACCGTCTTTCTATGCAAGGGAAGAGAGCGATCTGCTGAAAATAACCAAAGATCTCAGGAAGGACAAGAAAGATATCCTGGAAGGGAAATATGATTTCAGGAAAGACAGGAGGATTGCAGGGCATGTAAAGGAATATTTCTGGATACTCAACAATTATTACGAAACAAGGTATCTTGGCTGGAAGTATTTTGGAGGGATAATAAAAAAATGGCTTGAAGAGGGAATTGATGAGGATAATAAGATAAAAGAGATACAAGAGCATGTAAAAGAGTCTGCTAAAAAGAAGGGAGAGATGATAAAAGAACTTAAATTAAGCAGATATGTGGTGAAATTGTCAGATATTATCGATGAATTCATGCTTTTCCAGGACGAGAGGAAAAAATACAACCTGAAAGGGATGCATTACCTGGACATCCTGATTGCAGAGCTCGGAAGGAGGGTCGGCATAGGGATGCAGGACATGAAATACCTGCTGCCTGAGGAGATATTCGTCCTTTTTGAAAAACAGGAAGAATTCAAGAGTATCATAAATCAAAGGAAGGATGTATGCGTCATTGAATATGAGAACGGAAAATACAATGTCCTTGACCGGAAAAAATCTGGAGAGGCTTATGACTGGCTTTTTGAGGTGGAAATAACAGACATGAACAAGGTCGAAGGGATCATAGCGAACAAGGGCTATGCAAAAGGCAAAGCCTGCCTGATGCTGAGCGTAAGGGAACTGCCAAGGATGAAGAAGGGGGATATCCTCGTCACTACAATGACTGCCCCTGACTTTGTTGTTGCGATGAAAAAAGCGAGCGCTATCGTGACAGACCAGGGAGGCCTTACAAGCCATGCTGCTATCGTATCAAGAGAGCTGAAAATCCCGTGCATAACAGGGACTAAGATCGCGACGCAGGCGATAAAGGACGGCAGCATGATTGAAGTTGATGCCAATGAAGGCGTGATAAGGATAATAAAACGATGAAAAATATGGACCAAAAGGTGAAAAGATGGAATACATAAAAGGCCTGGCGAAAAGAAAGCTCAATAACTGGCTGAACAAGGAATGGTATCACCAGAGATTTGACGGGAGCCCGTTCTTCATGCATTTCATAGCAGAAGGGGAGATCGCTGTCCATGAAAAAAGAAAGCTTGGCGGGAATTTCACTGTCCATTACTGCTTCTATGATAACGGCAAGGCGGACTGGTATATCCTTATGGATGACATAAAAAAAGTTTCTGCTGCTGTCATCAGGGCAGGGAAAAAAGACCCGCAGATAAGCTCAAGGTTCATCAAGCTATGGCAGCCTGACCAGGACAGGTTTTATAAGAAATGCATCGAGATAGAGAAGATGGACCTTGGCAAGCTCAATGACAGGGAACTGATAAAAGTGCATGATGAATTCGCTGATATCATATTGAATAAGAACAGCTCAAGCTCGCTTATAGACGGATTTGCGCTTGGGACAGATGTGATGATCGCAGATGAGATAAAAGAGATATATGAAAAATCAGCCTTGAAGGACAAGATGCGTTTTGCAGATGTCTTCTCTATATTGACTGCGCCGGTGCATCTGTCATTCATAAATGAGGCAGAAGTTTCCCTGCTCAAGGTCGCTATTGAGATGGAGAAGGAAGGCCTGAAAAATATTTTTGTCAGGAACGAACCAAAAAAAATCAAAGACCTCATAAAGAACGCTAAATCACTCATCTCATTAGGGAAACACCAGAAGAATTTCTTCTGGGTGAAGAACAATTATGTATCCTCATATGTGCTGGATGCTGGTGATTTCATCGAAGAGATAAAAAGGCTTTTTGAGCTTGACATCGGCTTGAAGAAGGATCTTGACAAGATAAAGGGTACCCCCGCACTGAACAAGAAAAAGAAAGATGAAATGATGAAGCAGATAGAATTGGGCAAAGGCCTGAAAACCATGATCAGGATCTCAGAGGATTTCACATACTGGCAGGATGAGAGGAAAAGATCGACATTATGGATAACTCATTACTTCAGCCTCATACTGGCAGAGATATCCAAAAGGGTCAAGATTGACATAGAGGACCTGAAATACATGACTTGCAGGGAGACGAGCAGGATTTTTGAGCGTGCACCTAACGCAACAGACCTCAAGGCAAGAAGGAAGAATGGGGTCTATTACTGGGAGAAAGAGGGCATGGAGGCATTGCATTCAAAGGATGCTGATGAGGTAAGAAAGGCTGTCCTTGGTGAGACCAGCCTGTCAGACATAGACGATTTCAGGGGCCTGACAGCATGTACTGGCAAGGCAACAGGAAAGGTGAAGATAGTGAAAAGCGCAACCGAAATCGCCAAGGTCGAGAAAGGGGATATACTCGTGGCTGTCATGACCAGGCCTGATTATGTGCCTGCGATGAAAAGGGCAGCAGCAATAGTGACAGATGAAGGCGGCATAACCTCCCACGCTGCTATCGTTTCAAGGGAGATAGGAATTCCATGCATCATAGGCACCAAGATAGCCACGAAAGTTCTTAAGGACGGCCAGCTCATAGAGGTCAATGCGAATCATGGATGGGTGAAGATAATAAAATGAAATGGGACATAGACAAGGCTGATTCGGTCGTGTGGATCGCCATAGAAGCCGCAAAATCACTGTGCGGCTCGATGAAAGACATGTGCGGCATATGCTTCAATGAGCATCTTGTCTCTGTCAGGGAAGGCCACAAGTTCTGGTGGTGCTGCCTTGAATCAGAGAATGAGAAAGTAGGCAATTCACTTGTCGAGAGATTCAAGAACAGGGCATTCAGGCAGAAATTCGACAGGGACTACAGGAATTTCTACAAGAAGGCTGTGAAAGAGCTTGACGCATCCGACAGGAACGATTTCCGGAAGATCAGCGGCAAGAAGCTTTTCAGCATATTCAAAAAATCAAATCATCTCTACATACATAATTTCGACTGGGGGTTCTTCGCCGAACCTATGGATTTTGTCATGCCAAAGATGGTAGAGGGCAGGCTGCTTAAGCAGAGTTATACTGCCCAGGAGATCGCAGACATGATTGCGATAGCTGATACGAGCTTCATCAACAAGGAAACGCAGGGATTGATATGCATAGGCCTTAAGCCGAAAGGAAAGCAGCAGGGACTGCTGAAAAAACACGCTTATAGGTACAGGTGGCTGCAATCAGCCCACATGGGAAGGAAAGACCTCCCATTGTCATATTTCCGGGAAAGGCTTGATGAATTGGGTAAAAAAGGCCTCAATAAAGAGCTTAAAAAGCTTAAGGATTTCAAGAACGGGATAAACAGCAGGAAAAAGGAGATAGTTGGGGAAAAGCCGATTGACAATGAAACAAAAGCGCTATTCGGGATCATGGATGTGATCGGCCCATTGCATGACATCAGGAAGGAACTGTTCATGAGGACGATCTATACGGCGGATACTTGCAGGGCAGAGATTGCGAAAAGGAACGGTTACACAAAAGAGCAGCTCTCTGTTTTTTCCGCAGAGGATATACATAAGCTTGAGCAAGGGAAGGGGATGGACAAAGACCATGCAGACAACCTTCTTGAAGTCTGCGTCTTATACATAAACAACAGGAAGAAAGTATGGGAGATCCATTCAGGGAAAGAGGCAGAGGACATCATAAGGATGGAATTGTCTGTTGACACAGGAGGGATAACCGAATTCAAAGGCATGGCCGCTTCACTGGGAAAAGCCAGGGGCAGGGTGAAGATAATCAACGGGACAAGAGAGATGGGAAAGATGGAGCAGGGCGATGTGATAGTGTCTAGCATGACTAAGCCAGAGTTTGTCGTTGCCATAAAGAAGGCTGTTGCGATCGTCACTGATGAAGGCGGTGTAACGTGCCATGCGGCTATCGTGTCGAGGGAATTGAAGATCCCATGCATAATAGGGACTAAGATCGCGACGCATTTGCTCAAGGATGGGGATATAATCGAGGTTGATGCAGACAAAGGCGTTGTGAGGAAGATAAAATGACCATGCTAAGGACGTGGGCCCGTGAATATGCCCTGCATTACTGTGAAATCTGCATCTATTTCATTGGCGATCTTGTCAGGGATATCAGTCCAACAACAACATATGATGTCGCGCTCATACCTGACAATGGGAGAGAGGTATATTACATAGATGAAGATGCGCAGAACAGGCTGGAGGAAGGCCTGGTAAGGAGGTATATGAAAGACTTTAAGTCATTCAGTCTTCTTGAGAAGTTTGGAGATGATTTAGGCCTTGGATTCCTGGAATTGGCAAAGGAGATAGCAAAAAAGGATCTCAAGCGGCTCAGCAACAAAGAGCTTCTTGGGGTTTTTGAGGAATACTGGGTCTCGAGAGTGAGGCACGGCCATGCGCAATATGCAATCTTCCTTATGTCGGACCTCGCAACAGAAATGGCCAATGAGCTTATACTGAAAAAAGTTAAAAACAGAAAAGAGCAGGAAGAAGTGCTCAAGACAGTATTCACGCCCTTAAGGAAAGTATCTGTCATAAAAATGAAAGAGGACGTCCTCAATGCAAAAGATATCAGCAAGGTCTATGAAGAATATAAGTGGGTGCCCTGCATAGATGTTGGCAGCAATCCCTGGACAAGGGATGAGTTCATGGATACAATAAAAGATTTCAAAAAGGATCCTGAGCCAAAATACAGCCTCGATGAGATCCCAAAAATGCTGAAACTGACAAAAGGAGAGGAAGATATCATAAGAAAGGCCAACCTTGCCGTATACGTCAGGGACCTTAGAGATGATTACAGGAGAAAAGGGATTTATAACCTTCTTGGTTTCTTTGAGGAAATATCAGGAAGGATCGGGCTTGACAGGGAAGATATGGGCTATATGCTGAAAGAAGAGATTGTTGCTGCCCTGCATGGAAACTCAAAGCCAGATATGCAGAAGATCCAGGAGAGGAAGAAAGGATTTGTGCTATGGTTCAAGGGCAAGAAGCTCATGTGCGCAAGCGGCAAAGATATTGATAATATCATTAAAAAACTGGGCATTGAAATTAAAAAAGAGACAAAAAAGGATATCATCCATGGGGTTATTGCAAATAAAGGTAAAGTGACAGGCACTGCAAAGATAGTAAAAGGCAACAATGACCTTGGCAAAATCCAAAAGGGCGATATAATCATAGGTGTCACAACCCACCCCAATTATATAGCTGCAATGGATAAGGCGGCTGCTTTTGTGACAGACGAGGGCGGCCTGACATCGCATGCGGCAATAGTTGCGAGGGAGATGGGCAAGCCGTGCATAATAGGCACAAGAATAGGCACGAAGTCATTGAAAGACGGGGATATTATAGAAGTGGATGCTGATAATGGAATGGTAAGGCTGGTAAAATGAATGACAATGAAAAGAAAATGCTTGATGAATGCCTCGGGCAGAAGTGGTACGCGCAGAGCTGCCCCATATATCCTTTCTTCATAAGCGCTGCTGCCACCAGCGGCTTCTACATGAAGAGATTTGTGGGGTTCGGATACACAAAATACCTCTATGTGTTCAAAGACGGGTACGGGAGCATGAATTATTTTGAGGAAGATCTTGTAAGGCTTGGGGGCATAATAGAGAAGAAAGTGGAGAAAGACCCAAAATACTTCCAGAAGCTGAAGAGGAGATACGATGCCCAGATGAAAAGATATCTCAGGTTTTACTCGAAGATGGATAAAAAGAGGGTTGAGGGATTGAATGACTATGAACTTGTGAAGCTTGCCAAATATGTCTCAGAGGGGCTTTCCATAGCAGTAGGCATAGGCCATGTGATAGAGCCATTCGCCCTGAAGACTGATGTCAAGATAAAGGAAGAGCTGAAAAGGTACGTGAAGGATGAGAAAGGCCTGAACAACATATTCACACTGCTCATGTCCCCTGTGAAAAAATCATTCGTGAATGAGGAAGAGGAGCATCTCTGGCTCATATCAAAGGAGAAGGACGAGAAAAAGAGGGAAAAGCTCATACAGCAGCACATAAAAAAGTTCTTCTGGATAAGGAACAACTATACGGGAAGACAGGCGATGACAAGAGAAGACATCACTGATTCCATAAAGACGCTGAAGAACAATAAGACCGATTTCAGGAAGATCTTAGACGACAAGAATAGGGCAATAAAAGAGCTCGGCCTTGAAAAGGGCCTCATTGTGAAGATAAAAGCCACAGAATTCCTGATACACTGGCAGGATGAGAGGAAAAAGAACATACTTATAGCCATAGAGCATATAGACAGGATGCTTGAGGCATTGGGCCTGAGGTTCGGCATAAGGCATGACCTCCTGAAGAATGCAATACCTCCTGAGATAAGCATAGAAAACATGAAATCCAAAAAGTATGTGAAGATGCTGGAAGAGAGGATGAAAGGGGGCCTTTATCTGCAGACAGCAGACACATCGACTGTCGCGACAGGGGATTATTACATGGATTTTGCAGCAAGATTCAACAGGACAAAAGAATCTGATATAAGGGAGATAAACGGCATGACTGCGTCATCAGGCACTGCGATCGGCAGGGTGCAGATATGCACGAACCTTGAGTCGATAAGCCAGTTCAAGGAAGGCAATGTGCTTGTCGCATCGATGACGCGCCCGGAATATGTCCTGGCGATGAAGAAAGCAGTAGCCATAATAACAGATGAAGGTGGCATAACATGCCATGCAGCCATTGTGAGCAGGGAGCTTGGGATACCATGCATAATCGGTACGAAGATTGCGACCAAAATACTCCATGATGGTGATCTTGTCGAGATAAAAGGCAACCATGGCCTGATAATAATACTTGAGAAGGCGAAAAGCGGCGGGAAAGGATGACAAAAATCCGTGAAAGTGAAGAGATGAAAGACAAAAAAGGCATATGGCTTGAGTATGTAAGGGAAGTGATACCTCTCCATACGGCATCGACTATTGCGATGGGCGTGGTCAACGAGTCAGGAAAAATGATAGGATCACCATTTACAAGGATTCTTGTGGCTAATGATGCCCAAAGGACATGGTGGTGCAACTGGGAAAAGGATATTCATGTTATAGGGGAATTTCTTATCAGCTGGCTGAAGGATGGAAAAAACAGGAGATCCCACTTCAAAAAGCACAAGGAATGTTTTATCAACATCATAAACCATGCGGAAAAGATAATCAGGTCAGGATTAGGCGGGCTCAAAGACAGTGAACTTTCCCAGGAATATGCAGGATTCCACAAAGAGACTATGATATACCATGGGCTGTCATTCGACATAGACGCGATAGACATCGTCCTTGAGAAAAAGATAAAAGACAAGCTCAGTGTGCTGATGGAGAAAAACAGGAAGGGTTTTACACCAAAGGATTTCAACAATGCCCTTGGCGTCATCCTTACGCCGAATTATACATCTTACATGACGGAATTTGACATTGAACTTTATGGGGTATGTTCGTTCATAAAAAAGAACGGCGCAGAGGATTCGTTTGAGACGAAAAAAGAGGTAAGGGAAAAGATAAAGGCCCTGCTAAGCAGGTTTTGGTGGATTGAACTCACATGGTCCCAAAGAAACAGAAAGACATTTGAGGGTGTGGTCAGCGAGATAAAGGAGATAATAAAAAAAGGAGAGGATATTGACAGAGAGGCCATAAGACTGAAGAATTCAGCAGAGGAAGCAGAAACAAGAAAGAAGATCCTGGGAAAAGACCTTAAATTTGATGATGAGATGGATACTTACATAGATATATTTGAGAATTATGCTGTTTTCCATGATTACAGGAAAGAGGCCCAGATGAAGACGACAGAAGCCCTGAACATCATCCTTGGTGAGATCGGAAAAAGAAAAGGCCATGATCCCGGGGATCTTGCCTGGTGCTGGCCGGATGAGATAAAAAAGGTGTTTGAAGGCGAAGGTATTGATAAGAACAAGGCGGATGAAAGGAGAAAGTCCTTCTTCATGCTTGTTGAAAAAAAAGGGATAGAGCAGCATACAGGCAAGAAAGCGGCAGAAAGAAGAGGGGAGGAGCTCTTATCAGCATTCGAGGGGATAACAAACTTCACAGGAACGATTGCATCGCCCGGCAAGGAGATAGGCAAGGCAAAGGTGTGCTTCTCATCCCAGGATGCGATAAAGAAAATCGGGAAAGGCGACATCCTTGTTGCAAGCATGACACTGCCCGATTATGTGCCTGCGATGAAAAAGGCTGCTGCGATAGTGACGGATGAAGGAGGCGTAACTTGCCATGCTGCGATTGTCAGCAGGGAGCTTAAGATACCATGCATCATCGGAACCGGGATCGCCACAAAGGTATTAAAGGATGGCGATTATATAGAGGTAAATGCGAATCATGGTGTTGTGAGGATACTTGAAAAGGCGAAAAGCGGCGGTCAGGAATGATAGGAATGATAAAAGTATTGATGCTGGATTACGGCGGTGTAACAGGAAGATGGATAGAGGATGCCCAGATAAGTAATATTTGCAGGATTTATGGTGTTAAGGAGAGGTTTGCAAGGGGGCTTTATGGGCAGAACGGCCTTTATAGCCTGTATGAACAGGGAAAAATAACCTCCAGGGATCTGCACGAAAGATTATGCAGAAAATCTGGGAAAAAACTGCCTTATAAAAGAATGGCTGGGACCCTGGATGGTGTTTACAAAGACAATCATGAAGTTGTTTTGCTCCTGAAAAAGATAAAACAGAAGAGTGATGTCCGACTGGCACTGGCAGAAAACACCAGCAGCAAAGATCTAAGGTGGCAAAGGAAAAACCTGGATTCAATAAGACTGTTTGACAGCATATTCATTTCAGAAAAGGCAAAGACATACAAAAAAAACCCGGAATTTTTTAAAAAATGCCTCAAAACGCTGAAAGTCAATCCAAATGAGGTTTTGTTCTTTGATGACAAGAAAGAGAATGTGGAATCTGCAAAAAAAGCAGGCATAAGGGGATTTTTATTTTCTAATGTCAGGGAATTCAAAAAGATTATAGAGAAAGAGATGTTAAATAAAAATAATAAAAACTCGCGCTCGGAGCTACCCCAACATAAATGTGGGGGTATTACGCTCCTCGCATAGATAGCGAGTTTTTAGTCTTGAAAACGCTCAGAAATCAAAGATTTCTGGCGTGCCAAAAATGCTTTGCATTTTTGATCATGGCGCAATCGCACTGAAGTGCGAGGTATTACTTGCGAACAAGTTCGCAAGTCTGAAAATCTCGACTTTAGTCGGGATTTTCTTTAAACCGCCGGAAAATGGCTTACGCCATTTTCAATAAAACACACAGGGGTTAAACAATGAAAAAAAACAAGGAAAAATTGAGCCAAAAACAAAGGATAAAGGAAGCATTGAAAGGATTGCAGAACTCGAACAGGCTGAAAGTTGAGGTGAAGCTAGACAGCGCAGACCTGAGCAGGATAAGGACAAAGTCACTGCCGAGGATATGGTACAACAAATCTGTCTTTTTCGTGCAGCAATGGATCGTGCCGATGCATTTCAAGAACTGGCTTTTGAGGACAACAGGGATGGATATGGGCCATGACTGCTGCATCCCTCACTACATAAAATTCGACCCATATTTCCCTGAGCTGATACACATAGGCGCAGGAACCCTGATAGGGGGGGACTCAACTCTCATATCACATGAGATAAAGGGGAAAACGCTTGTCCTTGGAAAGGTAATATTCCCAAAACAGGGCATGTGCGGAGGCATGGTCACTGTAAGGCCCGGCTCTTCGATAGGGAAGAACGCCATCCTGAGCATGGATTCTGAATTCACAGGAGGGATAATCCCTGAAGGCGAGATATGGTACGGAAGGCCTGCTGTATGCACCCACAAGATGGGCGAGGATGAGATAAAGAAATTCTTTGCGCATACAGGCGAGAACCCGAAAGAGTATTACAGGAAATTCTACAAGGCAGTAAAGGAATTCAAGAAAGACAAGACAAAGACATATTTCAAGATGCAGTATGGCGGCAATAGGCTCGGAGCCGGCAACGACTGGTGGCGCGCAAGGAACGTAGTCAGGATATTCTACAATGGCATCATCGTTGAGTTCACGAAGCTTCTTCCCCATTCATGGTTCAAGACCTTGCTGCTGAGGATGATCGGCGTGAAGATAGGCAGGAACTGCAGGATCGGCAAAGGCTGCATCTTTGACCATATAAACTGTGATACTATAACTCTTGAGGACAATGTAGTGCTTGAAGATAATTGCTATTTTGATGGCCATGAGTACACAATAGCCCAGAGCGTGTTCGGCAGGATAAGGATAGGGAAAGGCACAAGGATAAAGCATAATTCCTATGCAAGGACGGGCACACAGATCGGTGAAAATGTGGTTATTGAGCCAAAAAGCTTTTTGCAGAGGGAAATCCCATCAAATGAGGTCTGGGGCGGTGTGCCTGCGAAGTTCATAAGGAAGAGATAATACAACTGGACAATAGAAAATTATAAATAGTTTCCTTGCCATTTCGGCCATATAGAGGTAAAAATGATAATAGCCACGCTGTTCCTCAGGGCAATCGATGCTGCTGTCAGGAAGGCAGAGCGCTCTAGAAAGGAATCAGGCAATATAAAAAAGGCCCTGTCAGAGATCAAGGAGCCTGGAAGGAAGTATAATGAAAGTTTCAGCCCGTATGTTACGAGCAGGAACGGGAATGTAATATACGCTGATTTCAAGAAAGGGAAAGGATATGACCCCACAATACCCGCTTTCAACAACCTTGAAAAGGCAGTTGCTAAAGAAAGGAGCAAGATAGAGCAGCCGTCTCCTTCTCTCCCACAGAGGATAAGCACTGCGATGAGAAATCTCCCAACTATGGCCTCGAATGCTTTTAATAACACACTTGGTTACCCAATTGTCTTATCCCAGAATTATCGTACAGAAGGAAGAACAAGAAAACACCCCGAAGAGCCAGTTGGTTATATAAAAGTGGGTCTTGGCCAGACTATGGGTGCAGGATGGAAAACCGGAAGAGCGTTCAGAAAGAGGCATATAAACCCTTATCATCTTCCTCCTGAACATTATAGGCCACCGCATGAACAACATAGGCATGAGGTAAGGCATATACAAAAATTCATTAAAAAAGCAAAGATAGTTGATCCAGAAAAAAGAAATGATTTATACACTGGGCATAGTTCCGGCGGTAATGCTGCTATTTATGCTGCTGGTGACCACTCATTATATAAATTAGGAATTAAACATATCCAGGCTGTTGCTCCTACCCCTTATGGCATAAGGGCAGACAGATTGAGCCATAAGCTGATGGGCACAGTAGTCGACCTCAGCGTTGATGATGTAAGCAAGAGCAAGATTGCAAGGGAAAATGCCCTCAAGATGTACCATAGGGTCCCTTTAAAGGATCCAACAGGCAAGCACGGCATAAAATCGATACATATCATTGCAGGAGCAAAGGATGGTCTTGTCTCCCCGAGGGAAACATACTACAAGCATGCTGACAAACAATATGTCATACGCCATCCAAAGTCCACTCATTTTGGTACATCTGGCTCTAACAATGAGATAAATGAGATCATCGCTGATCTTGCTGCAATGCAGGTCTATGGCCACAAAAAGAAAGAATACAGGCGCGCAGCCTGATATCTTGTGCTGAAAAGATGATGATAAACAATGATGGAAGGAAATATGATAAAGAATGATGATGAGAAACAATATCATGCCTAAAATCGATCTTCTTATAATGGATATTGATGATGCATTCTTATACCACAGGACTGTGGCTGCAGCCAACAGGATTTTCCTCAATACTATTGCTGGCTTTTTCGGGGCCAGGATACGGGAAAAAAGGCTCCTGACGACTGCCGATGCCTTCATGAAATCCCTGAAAGTGATATTCTACAACATCCATGAGTTCAGGTTCAGCAAAAGGGGTTTCAGGAGATTCGCGATCCTTTCAGGATATGCTGTCCTGCTGCATCTGCTGAATGCTGCAAGGGAATTATTCAATCTTCTTGGAGGAAAGATGAGCAATAAGGCAATAATCATGGCCTGGGCAGCTGCAGTGAAAAAAGCGCGCATAAATGAAAAGGAATATTCCACAGACAAGGAAGTAATAAGGAAAAGCCTCTATGATGAAACAAAAGAGGTGTTTGACAGAATCAGGAGGGCGAACAGAAAGATGGATATTGCGGCGATATCAGAGAACTTTTCGCTTTCGACAAGAAAAGACCCCATAATCCGGCTGCTTGACATAGGCTTCATGAAAAGCAACACCTTAATTTGCGATAAAAAAGGGGATATAACAGATTATAAGATAAGCATAGCCAGCCGGGATGACAAAAAAAGGGTTGCCCAGGCGATAATAATGAAGACAAAGGCCAAGAATATAGGAATAATAATAGATGATTATGATGACCTCGGGCTTCTTGGGATAGACGGCCTAAAGCTGGTAGTCTACGCCCCGAAAATAGAAAGATTTATAGATAAAAAAAGGTATTGCGCCATAAGGGTTGATGTATGAAGGTGAATCGATGCCGAACATAAGGCTTTTCAAGGATATAAGGAAGGATGACATCCCTCTTGTAGGGGGGAAAGGCGCCAATCTCGGGGAATTGGCAAGCATAGGGCTGCCAGTGCCGGACGGATTTGTCATAACTGCAAGAGCTTATGAGAGATTCATAGCAGATGCGGGTATAAAGGAAAAGATCCACTCTCTTCTCAAGAAACTTGATGTTGAGGACACTGAGAAGCTGAACAAGGCAGCAGAGGGGATAAGGAAACTCATAATGAGATCCCACATGCCGAAGTATCTTGCTGATGAGATAAGGAAGAATTACAAGCCGATAAATGATTTTGTCGCAGTAAGGAGCTCTGCCACTGCAGAAGACCTTCCTGATGCGAGCTTCGCAGGGCAGCAGGATACTTTCCTGAACATGAAAGGCGAGAAAGACGTCCTTGATGCGGTCCAGAGATGCTTTGCCTCATTATTCACACCAAGGGCCATCTATTACAGGGAGAAGAATAATTTCCCGCATGAGAGCGTGTTTTTGGCTGTTGTTGTCCAGAAGATGGTTAATGCAGACAAGGCAGGAGTGATTTTCTCAGTCAATCCTGTGACCCAGAACAGGGAGGAGATAATAGTCGAGGGAGCCTATGGCTTAGGCGAATCCGTTGTCCTCGGCGCATTGACTCCGCATTCCTATATAATCGACAAGAAGACCCACAACATAAAGACAAAGAGCATATCAAAGCTTGAATGGGGGTATTTCAGGAGCAAGAGCGGGAAGACTGAGAAGAGGGACATATCTCACGGCCATATCGAGATACTGGATGAGAAAGAGGCCCTGGCACTGACAAAATACACCAAGGAGATTGAGAAGCATTACGGCATCCCAATGGACATCGAGTGGGCCATCGAGGGCGGGAAAGTGTATATCCTGCAGGCAAGGCCTGTGACGACGCTGAAGTAAAGGTTAAGAAGATGGAAAATCTTCCAAATATCGATCCTGAAATTCTTAAGGCAATAAATGATACAGGCTGGATTCTCAGGGCTGCCAGAAGTTATTCTCTCATGACAGTCGGCCTCACAATGAGAGGATAGAACAGGGAAACAGAGTTCATGAGAGGATTTGGTCTGAAGAACCTCTTTTATGTATTCACTGATAACTTCCACAAGAGCTTCACTGCAGAGAAGGACGTGGAGAATTTTTTAAGAGTGTTCAATAAGATCTTTGGTTCAGATATGAATAGGTTTATTGGATCGTGCAAGAAGGATTCAGACAGAGGGATAGACCTGATAAATGATCTGAATTCACATGAATCAAAGGTCATGGATTATGACAAGAAGGAACTGATAGGATTTCTAAAGCGTTGTGACAAAGATTTCCCCCGATCAATAACCATGCTCCAGTATCCAGTCGTCATGTCAATTCTCAAAGCCAGAGGCAATATCAAGGTCACAGAGGAGCAATTCTCTGAATTGAATAAGATGAGGGATATTCTTGCCAAGCCTGCATGGCACTTTGTGGATAATATGATGCCTTTGATCGCCAGAAGGGCTGCAGAGATAATCGGCGCCAAGGAAAAATCAATAAGCTGCATGATGATTGAAGAAGTGATCCAATCTCTTGAGAAAAGCAGACTCATTGTTTCAGAAGAAGAGCTGGATAAGAGGCACAAATTGACTGTTGTGGTGTCAATAGATTCCAAAAGATATCTGCTCTCTGGAAAACCTGCAGAAGGCTGCTGGGAATTATTCAAGAAGAATGTCCATTTCTCTTCAGACATCCTTCAAGGCATGCCATGTTATCCTGGAATATTGGAAGGGGAGATATGCAGGATAAATGATTATAGGGAGCTAGATAAGATAAGAGAAAAAACAATCCTTGCGACATACATGACAGATATCCATTACACACCTTATCTTCATAAGATAAAGGCAATACTGACTGAAGAAGGGGGGCTTGCCTGCCATGCAGTCATTGTGGCAAGAGAGTTCAAGATACCCTGCATAACTGGCATTAAGGGCCTCATGGATTCTTTCAAAGATAAGGATAGGGTTGAGGTGGACGCAGACAAAGGTATAGTGAGGAAGATAAGATGAATATTAAAAACCATAAACTCATGCTCTGGGCCACAAGGCCCGATTCTATCTGGTGGAACCAGGGTTTCTTTGAATATGCTATCCGGCACGGATGCAAAACGATGTATAACATCCCCATCGGAAAAGATAAAAGTGATTATGTTGTTGATGAACTATTCGACAAAGCCTGCCTGAATATAGGCAAGGGGTTCATAAGGGATCATAAGACTCTGCTTAGTGAGTATGAAAAAAGAAAAAAGGATCTTTTCAAGATTTCTGCAGAATTGTCAAAAAAAGCCGGCAAAGCCAGCGATAAAGAGCTTAGCAGGATATACAAAAGATATTGGGGACATATAGATAATTTCCAGCCATATATGATGTTCCCGCACTATTCAGAGCGTTTTCTCGAGCCTTTGCTAAAACAAAAATTTCCTGATGATTTCCATATTATCACTTCATTATCAAAACCGATAGATTACATGAAAATGCAGCTCTCTCTACTCAAGGAGACGCCAAAGGCTGTTGCAAAGAAGTTTGGGTATCTTGGCGCATACGCTTTGGTTGAGGAACCTTTCAATGAAGAATATTTCAGGTCACTGAAAGTTAACAAAGAAGAGCTCTACAAAAGCCTTAAAGAGATAAGGGATAACAAGAAAGAATTCAAGAGATTCATAAGGAAGATAAAAAGCCAGAAAGACAGGACATTGTGCACCATCCTTCATGAGTTCGCTTATATCCGGACTGACAGAGTAGATGCTTTCAAGAAGCACCTTGTTCTGCTGATCCCCTTCGCAGATTACCTCGCTAATAAAATATCAAAAGGTGCGGGCAGAAGGGAAGCCTCGATGCTCTTAAGAGACGAGATAATAATCCTGCTTGAGAGAGGAGAGCACATGTCTGCAGAAGAATTCATCGAAAGAGGGAAGAGAAAGGCCTTCATGGCAATCTACACAAAAAAAGGCGCTTCTTTCACCTATGATCCAAAAGCGATGCAGGATATAATCAGCAGATACAGGCCGAATATAGAAGAGATCACAGAGGTGAAAGGGATATCTGCGTGCAAAGGCATTGCAAAGGGAAGAGTCAAGCTTTATCTGAATAAGACAGATATGGATTCTGGAGAATCAGGGTATATCATGGTCGCAAAACATACTCAGCCACAAGATGCGGTGTATATGAAGAAAGCCATAGCGATTGTAGCTGACGAAGGTGGAGTGACAAGCCATGCAGCAATCGTCTCGAGAGAGCTTGGGATTCCGTGCATTGTCGGGGCGAAGATTGCGACGAGTGTTTTCAAGGACGGAGATTTGGTAGAAGTAGATGCATACAAAGGTATCGTCAGAAAACTCAAGAACAGATAATAAAACTCAGATGACTATTTCTAAACAATTCACTTCCTCAGCCACTCAACTTCCTCTTCTGAAAGATCAAGCTCTTCTGCGATAAGGCTTCCATAGCCTTTGTTCTTCCTGAAGACCTCCTGAAAGTAAGGCAATGTGTCAGTTATCACCCTTTTCGCACTTGAATGCGTCTTCGATGCGATCTTCTCTGCAATGGCCTTCCTCCTGTGGTATTTCTGGTTTGCCATCCACAGCTTCAGGATCCTTGTCGTAGGACCGTACTGCACGAACTTCTTGTATTTCTCATCCTTTGAGACAGCAACGCCTGCAGAAAGGTACGCATTAACATAAACAAGGAATCTCCAGTGCTGCCATCTCCTTATCCTCCTGAACATCACGTCTGCCTTTGAGACATAATCATAAGCCCGCTCAAGATCGGCTGGCTTCTCATATTCCTTAGGCAGGTTCTCGTCTATCCACAGGAATACCTTGTCGAAATCCTCCGGGACATTGTCATAAGCCGAGATAGCGATCATCGGATCAGTTGTCTTGAATACCTTCAGCATGGCATTTATCATGTTATCCTGCTGCTCCCTCTGGCCCAGCTCGTCAAGATCCTCTTTCCTCAGCTCTTTCTTAGCCTCTGCTATCATCTGCAGGTCATTCACAGCGGCCCTTGCATCGCCGCCTATCCTTCTTGCAAGTGATTTCAGGTCATCATCCTTATAGGATATCTTCTCTTCCCTGCATATCTTAGCGAGTATATTGAAGATAGAATTGTAATCAAGGGGCATGAACTGCATCATCTCGCTGCTTTTCCTGAGATTTGCGAATTTCTTGTCGAAGGGGTCTGTCGCTGTGCATATGATGGGGAATGCTGATTTTTCAATGAGGGCAGCAAGGGCATTTATCCCCCCCCTGTCCTCTGTTCCGCTAAGGCCGTCTATCTCATCGACAAGGATTATCTTTCCCTTGGAAAACAGGGACATCTGCCTTGATGCCGAGCCCACCGTTGAATTCACGCCCTCCTCATTCCTGAAATCAGACGCATTCACTTCGATTATCTCAAGGCCAAGCTCTTTTGCAACGACATAGACAGAGACGGTCTTCCCGCAGCCCACTGGCCCGTAAAGGATGAGGGACCTTTTCTTGTGCTTCTTGTAATGCTCGACAAAATCCTTCAGGTACTTTACGCCGTCAGCCTGGCCTTCCACATCCCCGCTTTTCCTGGGCTCGTGCTTTTTCGTCCATGTCTGCATGGGTTTTTGTGGGGGGTTTTAGGTTTATTAATATTGTTATGATAAATGAGATTATTTCTTTTTTCTTCCAATCCTAGCCCCCCCAGAATGCATAAACGCATCGCTATCCACCCTTTCAAACAGTGGTGCGCACCTGTATCAATATAAGGCACAAATCTACAATAGGTTATACTTACATAATAGGGCAAATTAGATTTAATTTCCTTCTAATACTTACATAATAAGTTTTTATACCTACAAAATAAGAAAAAAGCACAATATTTAAAAATAGAAACTCACAGAATAGGAAAGATTGGCTAGAAAAAGTGCTGAAGATAGTGGAAAGGCGGAGAAAACACTAGGCAGAGAAATGCCTGAAAAGGACATTCCGCCTGAAATGATCGATTCCTTGAGGCTTTTTGTTGTTGAGAGAAGGCTTGATATAATCCAGGTAAAGGCCATATTCAGCGAGAAAATTGCCGGCAAGATCGGCGTCCAGGAGAATTCTGTGCCCGTTGAGGTATTCAGGAACAACAGGCTCAGCGCGCTTGAGTCCATAGTGAAATACCTGCATGAGGAAAAGAGCTATAGTTTTGCCAGGATTGCGGCTGCAGCAGGAAGGAGCAGCAAGACTATATGGACAACATACAGCAAGGCAAAGAAAAAGATGCCTGAGAGATTCTCATCTGCTGAAGCATATCCCCTTTCTCATATCAATATCCCGATTTCGATCCTGAAAAACAGGAGATTCGGTGTCCAGGAATCAATTGTCAGGTACCTCAGGGAAGAGAGCAGGCTCAGTCTGCACAAGATAGCCTTAATGCTCAACAGGGATGACAGGACAATATGGACTGCCTATGACAGGACAAGGAAAAAATCTGCAAAAGATAATGAAGAAAAGTTTTGATAATAAATGAAAACTGATGAAAAGATGAATGAAAAGGCAGTGAAGCCTGAAGACAGGAAGAGAGAGCTAGCCAGAAGGATGAGATTATGCGAGGATTACAAAAAGAATATCATCCTATTGGCAAAGAATCTGAGATATAGGCATGAGAAGGGAGAGATTGATGATATCGAATATAACCATCAGCTTTACAGCCAATTGAAGGGAAAAGATCCTGAGCAGTGGATGAGATATTATGACAACCATATCGAGCTGTGCAGGAGGGAGATGGAAAAGACAGACAGAGTGACTGATGATAAAGGGGTTATGCTCAAGAATATTGCTGTCGTTGTTGTGCTGCTGCTGGTCATGCTCGCCGGGACATTCTTCGGGGAATATGTGAACACAGGCATGACTGTGCTTGATGATGCAAGCGTGTTTGCAGGCCGGGAAAACTATACCTTGGGAGATATGGCCCACCTATTCATAGCTCCTCCCGGGGTTGATTATACTATTGAAGTCTATGATCCTGAAAACAAGCTGTATGCAGTAAGCCTTGATTTCCCTCTTGAAAAGACAGGAACTTACACGATAAAGGCTGTACTGAGATATGAGGATGCATCTAAAGAGATAGATTCTAAGTTCAATGTGATGGACGATGTCATCGAAGAATCTCCTGAACAAGGGGCAGGCATTGATGAGACGGATAATCTGACTGGAAATCTCACAGATCTCACGATGGAAGGCGTCACAGCCGGAGCAGTTGATAACAGCACATCAGATGATGTCTACAATGAGACAGAAGAAATAACAACATTCAATCTCACTATAACCGAGATACCCATGGATGAGGCTGGGGTCCCTGCTGAGGGAATAGAAGCTGAAGGGATTGGGATAAACGAAACCCAAGACAAATTTTCCCTGAAGAAGAGCATTTTTGCATCTGATAAGCAAATAATAAAATTCAGCAAAGAAGAGATAATCACGGATTATGAGAAGGACGAGGAAAACAGGATCATCCCAGTTTCAACCATGGAAAAGGAAGGGTTGAGGATAAAGGTCAGGGGCGCTGATAAGGACGGATTCGGGAACATATCATTCAGGGAGGGCATATTGCAT